>Ga0210042_1000136_pt1 | contig 67621 bp, 58 predicted proteins | sample CryGeymeta201518_FD_183982 | JGI IMG/M metagenome (GOLD analysis project Ga0210042, IMG submission 183982) | Groundwater microbial communities from Crystal Geyser aquifers in Utah, USA - Crystal Geyser metaG 2015-18 (SPAdes) (version 2) | ecosystem: Environmental > Aquatic > Deep subsurface >... | reverse complement strand
TGTCCATAGGCTTGTCCTGTGGGTAGGTGCCTTGTCCACGGCGGACGCGCCATCAAATATCTAGTCGTGAATTCTGTCGCCGACTATAGAACCATCAAAATCTACCCACAGATTCCCCAGACGAGCCAATTTTCTTTCATCATTCGGGGTGAAGCAAATTTTTCATGAAAATTAACGAGACTTCAAAAAGGCACTGGACTCACGCGGAATCAGCTTGGGCGAAGGGAGTTCGCCAACAGGTACACGGTTGTCAATAAGATCGAGCATGGATGAGCCAGCCAATCGACCCAATTCATATGCTGAAACATGGATGGTGGTTAGGGGGGGGAGGGTATATGTGGCTGCGGGCAAGTCGTCAAATCCGACCAATGACACATCTTTCGGTACTTTTAGTCCGTGTTGGTGCAATCCAAGCGCTGCACCAAGAGCCATCTGGTCGTTGCTGGCAAAAATTGCAGTAAATGTTCGCCCCGATGAAAGCAATTTTTTGACGGCTTTCAAGCCGCTTTCTTCAGTGAAATCACCCGTTACCACCAGCGCCGGATCATTGGAGATACAAGCCGAAGCAAGCGCCTGCTGATAGCCTTGTAAGCGATCGATGGCATCTGGATGTTTCATGTTGCCGGTGATGCAGGCAATATCGCGATGGCCTAACTCAATCAAGTGTTGGGTTGCGAGGCGACCACCTTCAATACTGTCAAATGTCAATGATAAAAGGCGCGATGCTTTTAGCGATCGACCTGTGACAACAACCGGTATTTTCTTCGCACATGACTTGAGTACTGTGTCTGGAATTCGACCTGTTAAGACAATAATGCCATCAACTCGCCGTGATAACAGCATATCCACGCAACTTGATTCAGTTTTGGTGTTCCAGTGACCACTGACATACAGTGAGCTGTAGCCTGAAGGATTTAGTTCATCTTCAATTCCCCGCATGGTGATGCCGTAGTACGGACTGTCAATTGCTTGTGTAATGACACCGATGCTCAAGGAGCGTCCACCCGCTAACCCACGAGCCATCGGATTAGGAGTAAATCCAAGCTTGACAATGGCATCATTAACGGCCTTGGTTTTCTCTGCATGAACGACAGCCGTGCCGTTCAGGATACGTGAAACAGTGCTGGGAGATACGCCAGCAAGTCGAGCCACCATGTCCAGCGTGACGACTTCTCCGGGGTTGGTATTCCAGTTTTTTAAAGTGCTTGATCTGGACGTTTTGGAAAGTGTTGAAGCCATTTTTATGCTAAATAATTTATGTTCTGAAGTGTGCCTGATTTTGCGACCATGAAGTCAATGGTGTGACAGGTGCAATTCAAGATGTTTTTTTTTGGAAGTACGATTCGTAATTATTTAACAACACACAGGAGACACACATGCTCGGATTGATGCAAAGCCAAGAGCTTTCGATTTCTTCCCTGATCGAATTCGCCGAACGCCACCACGGCGAAGGCGAGATTGTTTCTAGGCGGGTGGAGGGCGACATTCACCGCTACACCTACAAAGAAGCCGCCCAGCGATCACGCCAATTGGCCGGCGCGCTGGATACTTTTGGCTTGCAGTCAGGCGAGCGGGTGGCCTCAATTGCCTGGAACGGTTACCGCCACCTTGAGATGTACTTTGGTGTCAGCGGTTCAGGCCGTGTGTTGCACACCATCAACCCACGCATGGCCCCCGAGCAAATTGCCTGGGTGATGAACCACGCACAAGACCAGATGGTGTGTTTTGACATGACGTTTTTGCCCATTGTCAAAGCCATCCACAGCAAATGCCCCAGCGTGAAAACCTGGGTGGCGCTGTGTGATGCAGACAAAGTGCCAGCAGACACCGGCATCCCCCATTTGTTGAGCTATGAAGCCATGATTGCCGCCCAGTCTGTGACCTATACCTGGCCTGAGCTGAATGAGAACACCGCATCCAGCATGTGCTACACCAGCGGCACCACCGGCAACCCCAAGGCGGCGCTGTACAGCCACCGCTCCACCGTGCTGCACGCTTATGCAGCCGCCTTGCCAGACGTGATGTGCTTGTCAGCGCGTGATTCCATTTTGCCGGTGGTGCCGATGTTTCACGTCAACGCCTGGGGCATTCCGTATTCTGCCGCGCTCACCGGGGCCAAGCTGGTGTTTCCCGGCCCGGGCATGGACGGCAAATCCATTTACGAACTGATTGAGCTTGAACGCGTGACCTACGCCGCCGGTGTGCCCACCATCTGGCAAATGTTGCTAGGCCACATGGAGCCCAACAAACTGCGCTTTTCTACCCTGAAACGCACGGTGATCGGCGGCTCGGCCTGCCCACCAGCCATGATCACGGCGTTTAACGATGTCTATGGTGTGGAGGTGCTGCACGCCTGGGGCATGACCGAAATGAGCCCGCTGGGCACGCTGTGCACCCTGAAAAACAAGCACTTGACCCTGTCTGCAGAAGACAAGATGAAGGTGCGCCTGAAGCAAGGCCGCGCCATTTATGGTGTGGACATGAAAATTGTCGATGGCGACGGCAAAGAGCTGCCCTGGGACGGCAAGACCTATGGCGACCTGCTGGTCAAAGGCCCGTGGGTGGTGCGCGAATACTTTCAGGGCGTGGGCGACGTTGAAGCGATTAAACCGCTGGTAGACGGCTGGTTCCCGACCGGCGACGTGGCCACCATTGACGCCGACGGCTACATGCAAATCACCGACCGCAGCAAAGACGTGATCAAGTCCGGTGGCGAGTGGATCAGCTCGATTGACATCGAAAACATCGCCGTGGCTCACCCAGCAGTGGCCATGGCCGCCTGCATTGGCATGGCGCACCCCAAGTGGGACGAGCGCCCGATTGTGGCGGTGGTCAAAAAGCCAGGCCAAGAAGTCACGCGCGAGGAATTGCTGGCGTTTTACCAAGGCAAAGCTGCCAAATGGCAGGTGCCAGACGATGTGGTGTTCATGGAGGCCATTCCCATGGGCGCGACCGGCAAGATGCAAAAAGCCAAACTGCGTGAAGTGCTCAAAGACTACAAGCTGCCTGATTTGCGCTAAACGGTTCACTGTCACCTGTGTGATTCAGCCCTAGGGATATCCCTTGCGGCTCAATCACATTCTGAAGTTAAGCTGACCGCAGTGCTTTTGGCGCTGTGCGACATCAACTACAAGAGGAGACTTCATGAAATTTGCTTTTAAAACAATAGCTGCTTGCGTATTATTGACGGGGGCTACAGGCCTATTTGCTCAAAGTGGTCAAACGGTCAAGATTGCCTTCATTGACCCGCTGTCGGGTCCCTTTGCCAATGTGGGGCAAAACCAGCTCAAGAGCTGGCAGTTTGTGTCAGAGAAATTAAGCGGTGTCAAAAACCCGGCGGGTGTCAAATTTGAAGTGGTTGGCTTTGACAACAAAGGCTCGCCACAAGAAAGCCTGAACTCGCTCAAGGCCGCCATTGACCAAGGCTTTCGCTACGTGACCCAGGGCAATGGCTCAGGCGCGGCGCTGGCCATCTCGGGCGCAATTGCCAAACACAACGAGCGCAACCCCGGCAAAGAAGTGGTGTTTTTGAACTACGCCGCGGTCGACCCGGCGCTGACCAACGAAAAGTGCGACTACTGGCACTTTCGCCTGGATGCCGACACCTCCATGAAGATGGAAGCCCTGACCGCTTTCATGAAAGACCAGCCCAAGGTCAAAAACGTTTACCTGCTTAATCAAAACTACTCGCACGGCCAGCAAGTGGCCAAGTTTTTCAAGGAAGGCATTGCCCGCAAACGCCCGGACGTGAAGATTGTGGGTGAAGACTTGCACCCGATTGGCCAGGTCAAAGACTTCTCGCCTTATGTGGCCAAAATCAAGCAGTCGGGTGCGGACACCATCGTCACCGGCAACTGGGGTGCAGATTTGACCTTGTTGGTCAAGGCGCTCAACGACGCGGGCTTGAAACTGCCCATGTACACCTACTACGCGCAGGTCACCGGCACGCCCAAAGCACTGGCCGCAGGCGGTGACAGCGAGGTGTATGTGATTGCCTACGGCCACGCCAACCACACCGGCGAAATTGGCGCGTTCGTGGCTGATTACAAAAAGAAGTTCAACGACGACTACTACACCTTTGCCACCTACAACGGCATCAACCTGATGGGCGCGGCCATTGCCAAGGCCAAGTCCACCGACCCAGTCAAGGTTGCCGCAGCCCTGGAGGGCTTGAGCGTCAAGAGCTTTGCGGGCGAGGTGCAAATGCGCAAGTCAGACCACCAACTGCAGCAGTCCATGTTTGTCACCAAATGGCAAAAAGTGGATGCCAAAAACCCGTACAGCGTGGAAAACACCGGCTACACCTTTGTGCCGGTCAAGCAGATGGATGCTTATGTGGCCAGCACGCCCACCAGCTGCCAGATGAAACGGCCGGGTTGAATCGGCTAGCCCTGCGGGCCGGGTGGGCGATAGGTTTACCCGGCCTTTGTTTTGTCTATTTTTTGAGATCGCATGGAGTTTTTCACCATTTCACTGCTCAACGGCATCAGCTATGGGTTGCTGCTGTTCATGCTCAGCTCCGGGCTGACGCTGATTTTCAGCATGATGGGCGTGCTCAACTTTGCCCACGCTTCTTTTTACATGCTGGGGGCTTACTTTGGCTACCAGGTCACCGAGTGGCTGGGCTTTTGGCCTGCGTTGGTGTTGGCGCCACTGCTGGTGGGTAGCCTGGGCGCGCTTTTTGAGCGCTTCGTGCTGCGCCGGGTGCACAAATTTGGCCATGTGCCCGAGCTGTTGATCACCTTTGGCATGAGCTACATCATTTTGGAGCTGGTGCAGCTGGTGTGGGGCCGCAGCTCGGTGGACTACCGGGTGCCACAGGCACTTGACGGGCCGCTGTTCACGCTGTTTGGTACCCAGTTTCCGATGTACCGCGCTTTCATGATGGCGGTGGCGCTGGCCATGCTGGTGGCGCTGTGGCTGTTGCTGACCCGCACCCGCATTGGCTTGGTGATACAGGCCGCGTTGACGCACCCGGAAATGACCGAGGCGCTGGGCCACAACGTGCCGCGCGTGTTCATGTTGGTATTTGGCGGTGGCTGCGCACTGGCTGGGCTGGCCGGGGTGATTGGTGGCAATGCGTTCGTCACAGAGCCCAGCATGGCGGTGTCGGTCGGCGGGATTATTTTTGTGGTGGTGGTGGTGGGCGGCATGGGCTCACTGGCCGGGGCGTTTCTGGCCTCGCTGCTGATTGGGCTGACGCAAACCTTTGCGGTGGGGCTGGATGTGTCGGCGTTGTCGACACTGGGCAGCCTGGGCGTGACGTTGACCGAGCACACGCCGGGCTATGCGCTGTGGAAGCTCAAGCTTAGCCAGGTGGCCCCCATCTTGCCGTATTTGTTTTTGGTATTGATGCTGATTTTCAGGCCCCGTGGCTTGCTCGGCACGCGGGAGGACTGATGGCACGCACCACCAAACGCGCAGATGTATATGTATTCAAGCCGGTCAATGTTGGGCGCATCATTTTGTGGAGCCTCTATGCCTTGATTTTGATTGTGGTGCCGCTCATTTTTGACAGCAGCCTGAGCCAGACACTGCTGAGTCAAATGGGCATCGCCATCATCGTCTGCCTGAGCTACAACATGTTGCTGGGGCAGGGCGGCATGCTTAGTTTTGGCCATGCGGTGTATTCGGGTATGGGGGCTTTTTTGGCTATTCATACCCTGAACCGGGTCACAGACGGGCTGGCGTTGCCGGTGAGCCTGATTCCGGTGCTGGGCGGTTTGGCCAGCGCGGCCGTGGCCGTGGTGCTGGGCTGGGTTACCACCAAAAAAGCGGCCACACCGTTTGCCATGATCACCCTGGGCGTGGGCGAGTTGGTGTGGGCCATGGCGCTGATGTTTCCCGAATTTTTTGGCGGCGAGGGCGGCGTGTCGGGCAACCGGGTGGCGGGCAGCAAGGTGTTCGGCCTGACCTATGGCCCGCAAATCCAGCTGTATTACCTGATTGCGGTCTACACCTTCATTTGCACGGCACTCATGTATGCCTTTACCCGCACACCACTGGGGCGCATGCTCAACGCCGTGCGGGACAACCCGGAGCGGGTTGAGTTTGTCGGCTACAACACCCAGGTGGTGCGCTACATCGCGTTTGTCATCGCTGCTTTTTTTGCCGGTATATCCGGCGGTCTGGCAGCGCTGAATTTTGAAATTGTCACCTCTGAGGTGGTCAGCGGCTACCGCTCCGGGGCTTACCTGTTGTTTACCTTTCTGGGTGGCGCCACCTTCTTTTTTGGCCCTATTCTGGGGGGCATTTTGATGGTGCTGGCGTTTGTGCTGTTGTCCGAGTTCACCAAAGCCTGGTTGCTTTACCTGGGGCTAATTTTTTTGCTGATGGTGGTGTATGCGCCGGGCGGCGTGGCCAGCTTGATCATGATGAACCTGCGCCTGGCCATGTTTGGCTTTTTACGCAAACTGTGGGTCAGTTACCTGGCCTTGTTTGCCACGGCCTTGGTGGCGCTGTGTGGTGCTGCCGCTATGGTCGAGATGGTCTACCACCTGCAGCTCAATCTGGCGTTGGGTCCAGAGCTGGTGTTCATGGGCGCAAGCTTGAACGCCAAGGGACTCAACAGCTGGTTTGGCGCAGCGTTTGTGATGTTCACCGGCTTGGGGCTGTTTGAGTTGTGCCGTCGCCAGTTTGTGCGGGACTGGGGCGACATTCAGGAAGACATCGAGAAAGAAATCAAACGCCGGGAGGCCGCGCTGTGACGCAAACCGTGCATCCCTATGCGTTGGAGCTCAAAGACCTGCGCAAGCGTTTTGGCAAGACCGACATCATTCGCGGTATTGACATGGCGGTCAGGCCGGGCGAGCGGGTCGGCATCATCGGCCCCAACGGCGCGGGCAAGTCCACGCTGTTCAACCTGATCAGCGGCCGCTTTGAGCCCAGCAGTGGTGAGATTTTGCTGAACGGTTACCGGGTAGATGGCAAAAAGTCGTTCGAGATCAACCGCATGGGCTTGAGCCGCAGTTTTCAGATCACCAATATCTTCCCCCGCTTGAGCGTGTTTGAAAACCTGCGCTGCGGCGTGCTCTGGAGCCTGGGCTACAAATACACTTTTCTGAAATTTTTGCTTGACCTGGACGATGCCAATGACCGCGCTGAGACCCTGATGGAAATGGTGCGCCTGGACAAAAAACGCGACACCTTGGCGATGAACCTGACTTACGCCGAGCAGCGCGCGCTAGAGATCGGCATCACCATTGCCGGTGGTGCAAATGTGATCCTGCTGGACGAGCCCACCGCCGGCATGAGCAAGTCTGAAACCAGCCGGTTCATTCGTCTGATCAAGGAAGTCACCGTGGGTAAAACGCTATTAACCGTAGAGCACGACATGGGCGTGGTATTTGGGCTGGCGGACAAAATCGCTGTGGTGGTGTATGGTGAGCTGCTGGCTTTTGACACCCCCGACGCGGTGCGCGCCGATGCCCGGGTGCAAGAGGCTTATCTGGGCTCGGTGGTGGCACAAGCGCAGGCAGAGGCTGGACATTGACCCATGCTGAACATAGACAAACTTCACGCCTTTTACGGCAAAAGCCATGTGCTGCACGGGGTCTCGCTGCGGGTCGGGCAGGGCGAAATTGTGGCGCTGCTGGGGCGCAACGGCTCCGGCCGCAGCACCACCGCCAAGGCCATCATGGGCTTGGTGGATGCACAGGGTTCATTGCGCTGGAAAGGCCAGGAAATCATGGGTCTCAAAACCTATGAAATCGCCCACCTGGGTCTGGGCTATGTGCCCGAGAGCCGCGACGTGTTTCCCAAACTCACGGTCGAGCAAAACCTGATGCTGGGCCAGAAGCACGGTGCCACCTCTGCACGCTGGTCGCTGGATGACATGTACACGCTGTTCCCCCGCCTGAAAGAGCGCCAGCACACCGAAGCGGGCGTGATGTCGGGCGGCGAGCAGCAAATGCTCACCCTGTGCCGCACCCTGATGGGCGACCCCGATCTGGTCATCATTGATGAGCCCACCGAAGGCCTGGCCCCCAAGATTGTGGAGCTGGTAGGGCAGTACCTGCAAACCCTCAAGGCACGCGGCATCTCGGTGCTGCTGATCGAGCAAAAACTCACCATCGCCATGGACGTGTCCGACCGTTGCTACGTCATGGGTCACGGCAGCGTGGTGTTTGAAGGCACGCCCGACGAGTTGCGTCAAAACTGCTACATCCGCAAGGAATGGTTAGAGGTGTAGTGTTGGCCAATGTGCAGCGCAAGCGGTGTAAACCAGAGCCGCTACAGAAATCGGGTGTCGTGAACAACAGCCCAGCCAAAGAACCACGAACAGAGCCCAATTTAACGTGAAACAACGCCCACAGCCGACAAGAATGGCGTGTCGTAGGGCCGACTTCAGTCGGCCATGGCGGGTTGAAACCCGCCCTACGCAGGGCACGCATATTTCATGCTTTGGGGTGTCCTTGTTGAACATGGACGTTAGTCGAGTTGGCCAAAGATCAACGGTGAGCCTGGCGTGGACAAGACCACAGCGTTGCGCAGTTTGGGTTTGGGGGCTCGGAAGTGTCGAATTCGAGGATGAGCATCAGGCGCAAATTGGACAAATTTTGGGTTTTGCTTGAACAAGCAAAATTTACCAATAAGGCGATCAAAAAATACCTAGGCCAAGCCCTGGCTGCCTAAATTTTAGGCATAGCTATTTTTTAAAAAATTGGATGTTTTCGGTCAAGCATAGCAGCCTATTTTGCTAATAAACTATTTCAAACTGCCAGACAGGAACTGCGCCAGTCGCACACTCTTTGGGCAGCCCAGCACGGTGGCGGGGTGGCCTTCTTCTTCGATTTGACCCTTGTGCAAAAAAATCAGGTGGTTGGCTACTTCACGCGCAAAACCCATCTCGTGCGTCACCACCACCATGGTGCGGCCCTCGTGGGCCAGGTCTTTCATGACCTTGAGCACTTCACTCACCAGCTCGGGATCCAGCGCGCTGGTGGGTTCGTCAAACAGCATCACCTCGGGTTCCATCGCCAGCGCACGGGCAATCGCCACGCGCTGTTGCTGGCCGCCGCTGAGGTGGGCGGGGTAAGCGTCTTCCTTACCTTCCAGACCGACTTTGGCGAGGTACTTACGGGCGGTTTCAATGGCTTGCTCTTTGGGCACTTTCAGAACGTGTACCGGGGCCTCGATGATGTTGTCGATCACAGTCATGTGTGCCCACAGGTTGAAATGCTGGAACACCATGGCCAGTTTGGTGCGTATCAAGGCCAGTTGCTTGGGGTTGGCGGCGTGCAATTCGCCATGCTTGTCGGGGTTCAGGTGCAGTTCTTCACCCGCCACAGTGATGCGGCCCTGGTTGGGTTTTTCCAGCAGGTTGATGCAGCGCAAAAACGTGCTCTTACCCGAGCCGGAACTGCCAATGATGCTGATCACGTCACCTGCATGGGCGGTGAGCGACACCCCTTTGAGCACCTCATTAGCGCCAAAGCGTTTGTGGATGTTTTCAACCTGGAGTTTGAGCGTCTGGTGATTCATGAGTGGTTTTTTCAGGGAACTGTTAACTTGAAACAATGGTCATGCGCGATTGAAATGGGTGCTTGTAGGGTCGACTTCAGTCGGCCATGGCGGGTTGAAACCCGCCCTACGCAAGTAGCACATGCTTCATGCTTCAGGGGGAGTCCTTATTGAACATGGGCGTTAGGGCGGCTGGGGCTTCAGGCACCGAGCAGGTCGCCCTTGCGAAACGGGGTGGCTCCGGCAATTTTGCCGAGCTCTCCACCGGCGGTGATGTAGCGGTCGCGGATACGGGCGTAAAACACGCCGTCCACACCGGCCCAGACGTGTTCTGTGACGTTATCGATGGGGTCAATCACTTCGGCCACCAGCTCGCCGGTTTTCAGGTATTGGCCAGGTGTGGCGGCAAATACCACTACGCCCGGGGTGCGCGCGTAAAGTGTTTCAGAACCCGCCAAGGGCGTGGCAGCGCAGCACGGTGCGGGCACCGCTGGTATTTGCTTGCACGCCAGCACACCGCTGAACTGAAGCCAGCTCAGAATGGCTTGCGCGTCTTGTTGAGCCAAAGCATGGGTCACGTCAAGTTCACCGCGCAGCTCAATGGTGGTGCTGCAGCAGCCTTGGGGCAATGGGAGTTGAATGCCCTGTGATTTGAGCTGGTCAGCCAGCTGCCACCAGGCGCTGGACAAGCATTCGTCAATCGGGCGGTTGCCTGAATTTCTGGCCAGCAAAATCGCTTGCGCACCCAGAAAATGCGCCAGTGGAGCTAACTGTGGCCAGCAGGGTTCTTCGGTATAAAAATGCAGCACGCCTTCGCAGTCGCAATGCAAATCAAGCATGCAGTCGGCATCGTGCGACAGCTGCAACAAGGTGCGGCGCAGGCTTTGCAGTTCGGTGTCAGGCTCCCACTGCGCCAGGTAGTCCCCCATGGCCTGGCGCACCAGCTTGACGTTGGCCGCACCATCGGGGCCCAGTTTGCCGTGCACCGCCGGGGCCACTGCCGTGGCCAGATCGGGGTAATGGCGGTTGAAATTTTCCGAGGTGTCCAGCTCGAACCGTCCCATGGGTTTGTGGTCCAGGCGTTGTGCCAGGCCGATGGGGTTGGCCACCGGCACCAGCACCACCTCACCACGCAGCAAACCGGCTGCTTCAGCAGTTTCGAGTTGGGCGCGCAGGTGATGTGCCACCAGCATGCCCGGCAGTTCTTCGGCATGCAGGCTGGCCTGGATGTAAATTTTCTGGCCGGTGCCAGGTTGGCCAAAATGAAAACTGGTGACCGATTTGTGGCTGCCCAGACTGGGGGACAACAGGGGGTGGTCAATGCGTTGCATACAAAAGCATCCGTTCGTTCAGTTTTTCTGCGGTGCCAGGTAGGCCAGCAGGCGGCCTTCGGTAAAGCGGAACAACCCGATCAGGCAGAACGAGGCGGTGAGGTAGATGGCTGCTGCTGCCAGGTAGGCCTCAAACGGCAGGTAATAGGTGGCGTAAATGCGGCTGGCCGCCGAGGTCACGTCGAGCATGTTGGGCACAGCGCTGGCCAGGCTGGTGGCGTGCAGCATCATCACCACCTCGTTGCTGTAGGCCGGCAGGGTGCGGCGAATGGCGCTGGGCAGCACCACACGCAGCATGGTTTGCAACCGGCTCATGCCGTAAGCATGGGCGGCTTCAATTTCACCGGCGCTGGTTTCACGGATGGCCCCGGCCAGCATCTCGGCGGTGTAGCCCGCCGTGTTCAGGCTGAAAGCCAGCAGGGCGCAGAAAAAAGGTTCTTTGAAATACGTCCACGGCCAGACATCGTTCCAGCGCAGTTGAATCCATTCAAGTTGTGCCAGCCCGTAATAAATCAGGTACACCTGAATCAGCAGCGGTGTGCCACGAATCACAAAGGTGTAAGTCCCCACCAGCCAGCGCAGCGGAGCCCAGGGACCTGTCAGCAGCAGGGCAAAAATTAAAGCCATCACCGCACCTGCAGCCAATGATGAAACCAATAACCACAGTGTGATGATGATGCCGTTACCAAACAGCGCCACATTGTCTGGCTCAAAGATAACCGCCCATTCCATTACAAGGTTCCCCGTTTGGTGCCAAGGCTGTAGCGTGCGTTGACTTTTTTCAGTACAAACAGTGAAATCGAGGTGTAAACCAAGAACAGCGCACCGGTGAATAAGAAGAAAACAAAAGGCGAACGAGTTGCAGAACTGGCCTGCTTGGCCAGGTAAGTCATTTCCTGCAGACCAATCAGGCTTACCAGTGCGGTAGCCTTGATCAATACCAGCCAATTGTTGGTGAAACCTGGCAGGGCGTAGCGCACCATTTGGGGCAGGGTGATGCGCAAAAAGGTTTGGCTGCGGCTCATGCCAAAAGCCCAGGCCGCTTCCATCTGGCCTTTGGGGATGCTCATAATGGCACCGCGAAAGGTCTCGGTCATGTAAGCGCCATAGATGAAGCCAATGGTGATGACCCCGGCAGCAAAAGGCTCGATGTCAATGGTGGCCTCAGAGCCCAGTTTTTCCAGCAGGGTATTGATGCCAATGGTGCCGCCATAAAACACCAGCAGCATCAGCACCAAATCGGGGATGCCACGGATGATGGTGCTGTAAAAAGTAGCCAGCCCCACCAAAATAGGGCGGCCTGAGAGTTTGGCGGCGGCTCCCGCCAGACCAAACAAGATTGAGACTAGCAAGGCCAGCAAAGACACGCCCACCGTCAGCAGAGAGCCATGCAAGATAACCAGAAAATAAGACTGCATGCTTTAAATGGAGTGTGTCTTTGGGGGAGGCGACTTACTTGCCGTACACGTCGAACTTGAAGTACTTGTCGTTGATGGCTTTGTATTTGCCGTTGCCACGGATGGCCTTGATGGCGGCGTTGATTTCATTCTTCAGGTCAGTCTGGCCTTTGCGCAGTGCCACACCGGCACCGGTACCAAAGTACTTGGGAATGAACAGCTCGGGGCCGACAAACTGGTAGGCTTCTCCACCGGCTTTGGTCAAGAAACCACCCATGACTTCAAGGGTGTCAGCCACAGTGCCGTCCAGACGGCCGGACTTGATGTCCAGGTAGACCTGGTCTTGCGCGTCATAGGACACCACTTCCACGCCCTTGGTCTTGAGTTCGCCCAGCGCGTATTTTTCTTGCGTGGAGGCTTTCAGCACGCCGATTTTTTTGCCCTTGATGGAAGCCGGGCCGTCAAACTTGATGTCTTTCTTGAGGACGATCTTGCTCGGGGTGTTGTAGTATTTGTCGGTGAAGTCAACTTGTTTCAGTCGTTCTTCGGTGATCGACATGGAGCTGATGATCACGTCGTATTTTTTGGCCATCAGGCCGGGAATCATGCCGTCCCAGGCTTGTTCCACAAACACGCATTTGCGTTTGATTTGTTCGCACAGGGCGTTGGCAATGTTCACGTCAAAGCCTGTGGGCTTGCCATCGGCAGTTTTGTATGTGAAGGGTTCATAGGTGGGGTCAATGGCCACTTTGAGGTCTTTGCCTTGCGCAAAGGCACTGGCACATAGAGCGGATATGACAGCAGCAAGCAAGAGTTTTTTCATTTAGTGGCTTTCTCAAAAAATGCCAGGTATAACCCAGCGGGTGGAAGAATTGTCAAGATTCTACGGCTCGTGTCTTGCGAATTAAGGCCTGGTTTCTACTAGGGTCAAGGTTTAATTAGTAACACTTATGATTCAGCAGTGTGAATGATGCTCAAAGTCGTATGCAGGTTCACCAAGCAATCATCGTGCCCACTCCCGCATGACATAAGGTCATCATCAAAGTGCATCACCACGAAAAGTAACCCCTGTTTTCACGTCGTCAACATTTCGCCCCAAACCACAAACGCTGCAACAGTGGCAACCCCTGGCTACGGTGCTCAAGGCGGCGATCCCGGAGCGTGATTTTGTGGTGCAGGTTTACACCCTGGATGAACTGGAAGCGGTGGTTGCCAGCCGCCAGTGGATTTTGTCCTGATCAGTCCGGGGCACTACGTGTTGCTGACTAAGCGCAGCGGGTTGCAGGCACCACTGATCTTTTTCAGGTGTTTGATGCCAGCCAGGATCGACACACCCGAAGTATCCGGGCACGGATTGAAGAGATGGTGACGGCGTTGAATCAGCAAGAATTTGTGTTGTTTTACCAACCCAAGGTGAATTTGCGCGCCGGGCAGATGCTGGCCGACTGCGAACGTCTGGGCGTGTCATTTTCGCTGGATGACTTTGATACCGGGTATTCGTCGCTCACCTATTTGAAGCACTTGCCGGTCAAGGAGATCAAGATTGACCAAAGGATTGAGCCGCTGGCAACGCGCCTGGGGACGTTGCGCCTGCTTGCGGGCAGTAGACCGCTACGTCGTCACCTTTGCAGGGCACAGCCAAGCCAGAGGCTTGGCCTCTTCGTGCCGTTCCATTGTGCGCAGGCACAATGGAAGCTGCGGCACTCAGCCTACCCAGCCGCGCCGCCAGCAGCCCACACGGGCGCGACCAACTGAGGAATCTAGGTTCAAACGTCAGGTGATCGCCGAAGGCGTAGAAACTCCGGCGCACAGTGAAAGCCTGCTGCAACTGGACTGTGAACTTGTCCAAGGCTATGGCATTGCCCGACCCATGCCCGCTGCCGACCTGCCGCGTTGGGTGGCTAATTTTGAGTCGCCAGCGCAATCACGCTGAAGTTACCAGTCTTCCTTCACTGCCAGCACCGCATCCTGCCCCGCCGCCGCGCGGGCGGCCAGCCAGGCGGTTACCGTGCCTGCGGCCACCACTGCCAGACACAGCCCAAGCAGACGCGCCCAGGGCAGCATCAAATCCATCGTCCAGTGAAAGCTTTGTGGGTTCACCACATGCACCAGCACGGCGGACACCAGCAGCCCCAGCCCCAAGCCAGTCAGCGCTCCCAAGCCGGTCCAGGCAGCGCCTTCACAGGCCACCACCGTCAGGATTTGGCGCTTGGTCAAGCCCAGATGCACCAGCAGGCCAAACTCTTTGCGCCGCGCCAGCACCTGGGCGCTGAAGCTGGCGGCCACGCCAAACAAACCAATGGCCACCGCCACCGCCTGCAGCCAGTAGGTCACCGCAAAGCTGCGGTCAAACACCTTGAGCGAGGTGGCACGAATTTGCGCGGCGGTGCCAAATTCAAGCAACGCACCGGAAGCATCAGCCGCATCAGCCGTAGAAGCCGTAGAAGCCGTAGAAGCCGTAGAAGCCACGCTGTTTGTTGGCTTCGTTTTGACGGCATGCGTCTCAGGGCCAAGGCCAGATACCGTTGGCGGCATGGTCGTGCGTTCCTCTGGCGTGCTGGCCAAGGCACGCAGCGCCTGCTGAACCTGATCGACCTGGCCAGGGTCTTGCAGCCACAGGGCCAGGTCGTTGGCACGCGCATCGCCGGTCAGGCGCACAAAATCCGCCCGAGCCATGGCAATGGCTCCGCTCTGGCGGGCATAGTCACGCCATACACCTGCTACAAAAAAAGGTGCTGCTTGCCCTTTATCTATAAGGGCTAGAGGCATAAAAGCCTTATAAAGTTCAGGAAAGGTCTGGCCTAATTGCGCGCCATGCAAATCCACCACCGCCTCGCTCACATAAATGCCGATCTGCCCCGCTGGCACCGGCAGCACCTTGGAGGCCATGGGCAGGTTGCGCACCGGGTCATCCAGCGTGCGTGCCAGCAGCGCCACCGCTGGCAGGGCGGGGTCAAGCAACAGTGGCATCTGGCGTTGCGCTTGCAGCCGGGTCACACCAGGCAACTGCGCTGCAGCCGCCTGGTACGCCGGGCTGAAAAACACCGTGTTGGCCGCGCCCAGGTTACCGCTGCTGCGCACATACAAATCGGCCGGCAGCACCTGGTTGAGCCACTGCGTGACCGACTCGCGAAAGCTTGCCACCATCACCGTCAGCGCCACCGCCAGGCTCAGCGATGCCACCACACCGCTGACTGCCACGGCGGCGGTGTGGCGCTCGCGCCGGGCACGTTCCACCGCCAGCAGCGGCAGCGTCAAGCGTGCCACTCGCGGGGCCAGTTGCCCCAGCAACAGCCCAATCAGCCAGGGCAGGGCGGTGATGCCGCCCAAGAGCAGCAGGGCGATTGACACATAGGCCGCAACAGGTATGCCAAATAGGGCTGGAGCCCTTGTCAATAATGCGCCAGCAGCTATCAAAAAAAGACTGATCCAATGGTTGCGGTTGGCTTCTGTGTGGCCCAGGCCTTTGAGGGTTTGGGCTGGTGGCAAGGCTTGTGCCTGGCGTGCCGGCCACCAGCCGCCGGCCAGCGCCGCCGCCACGCCCAGCACGCCATACACCCCGGCGGCCCAGCCGTCGAGCTGCAAGGCCGGGGCCGCACCGGCAAAAAAGCCGCCGCCCAAATCACCCCCCAATACATTAAGTGCCAGCGCCGCCAGGCCCGCCCCCAGCGCCAAACCGAGCCCACTGCCGACCACGCCCAGCGCTGCGGATTCCCACAGCACCAACGTCAAGCGTTCGCGCCCGCTCAGGCCCAGCACGCCCAGCAGGGCAAATTGCTGCGCACGTTTGGCCACGCTCAGCGCCAGCACCGAAAACACCAAAAACGCGCCGGTGAAAAGCGCCATCAGCGCCAGCACCGTCAGGTTCACCCGGTAGGCCTGCGACAGGTTGTTGATTTGCGACTGTGCATCCCCCGGCTGCGCCACCGTCACGCCCACCGGAAAGTCGGGCAGGGCCTGCAACTGCCGGGCGAAGTCGTCGCGGTTGACCCCGGCTTGCAGGCGCAGGTCGATGCGGCTGAGCAGCCCCTGCTTGCCAAACAGCTCTTGCGCTGCGCCAATGTCCATCACCGCCAGCGCCGCGCCGCTGGCGCGCACGCTGCCCGCCACCTTGACATCAAGCCATTGCATGCCGCTTTGCAACTGCAGTGTGGCGGGTCTGCTCAAACCCGTTAATGGACGGCTGGCTGGGATGGTTGCCAGATTGGAAGAGGCTGCGCCGCGCGTCTGGGTGCCAGGCAAGGCATCAACTTGAACGGGTGCGTTGGGTTCAGCCATGACCAGTGTCGCTGCAAGCCGTTGTGCGGCCGGGTTCAAAAAAGCCTGTCCCGGCGCAAACAGGGTAAAGCGCGCGGTGTTGTCGCTTGCTGCCAATGCTGCTCTGTCAGGGATGGGCATCAAATCAGCTGCCATGCGTGCCACCGCCAGCGCGTCTACGCCAATGATTTTGAGCGACGTTTTGCCGCTGGCCTTGCGCAGGTAGCTGCCCACCTCCAGCACCGGTGCGGCTTGCGCCACCTCTGGCAAGCGCGCCACGCGGCCAAACAGCGCCTCGTCAAACTCGCCTTGCACGGCGCGCAGTTCCAGGTCGCTCTGGCCGGTGACGGCGCGACTGGCCTGGGCAAATTCGGCCAGCGCGCTGGCGTTGATCAGGTGGACTGAAAACGCCAGAGCCACACCCAGCATCACCGCCACCACGGCCGCCGCGTTGCGCCACGGGTGCTGGCGCAGCTCTTGCCACGAGAAGGTTTTTAGCAGGTCAAGCATGGGGGGGTGTGCTCGGAAACCAGCGTCTGTGGGTGAGCGCGCTGCAGTGAGTAGCTACGCGGCTGCCCTGCGGCCCTGCTGGTCATGTCATGGGTGCTCAAACCGGTAGTCCCGTGTGATCTCGGCCACCTGCACGGTGTAAGACTCGTACCAGCGCTCGCGGCCAAGCTGTTGCGCCAGCACGTGCTCTGAATGGGCCTTCCAGGCGCGAATGTGCGCCTCTGATGGCCAGTAAGACAAGGCCATCTCGTCGCTGCCCTCAGTCACAGCGGTGAATTCAAGGCAGCCAAACTGCCCCAGCGCCAGTTCACGCATGCGCGCAGCCACCTGGCTGTATTCGTTGTCGGTTTGGCGAACCTTGGCGCGAAAGATCACGACGAACATGGTCATTAAACCTGGCTGAGTCGATCGGCCATGCGGGTTTGCCAACCCGCCCCGGTTGCTTTCCAGCGCTCAATGACATCTGCTGGCAAACGCAATGAAATTAATTTGCGCGGGTTGGCTGACAGGGGGCGACCACCCTTGTTCACCTTGGCACGTGCCAGCATTTCTTCGGTGAGCTCAGGTAAATCTTTGTAGTCTTGCGCCTGCAGTGTGTGCGCATCCACTCGGCTCATGTCAGACCCCAAGGAGCGGGGCAATGCGGTTTTGTTCACGTTCATTGGCTTTACTCATGCTGAAAACGTGGCGATCCGTGCCACGCGGTGTGTAACCTACAACGACCATTCTGTCCTGCAGCATGCCGTAACAGATGACACGTGTTTCGCCGTAGTCTTTGCGAGTGTCTTCCATTTCCAGGGTCATGCCTTCAAAAACAAGCTTGGCATCGGCAAAATCCAAACCGCGCTGCGCAAAAGTCTTTTGACGTTTGGCGGGGTCGAATGTGATTTTCATGATGTTATTGTAGATACATTAACTTATTTTTGGCTCGTCTTCAGGCTGTATTCGTTGTCGGTTGGGCGAACCTTGGCGCGAAAGATCACGACGAACATGAGGTTTCTTTGAAATTGGCCACAGAGTCACGCAGACACATTGACCAGTGTTACCGGTAGATGCTGAAAATGGGCATCGATGGTGAGCACGGGCACACCTTGGCGTTTGGCTACCGTGGCAATCAGTGCGTCGGTCAGGGGCAGGGTGATGCCTTGTGTGCGCAAGGCTTGCAGCGTGTGGCCCGCAGTGACCCAGTCAGATGGGTCTACTGGCAGACAAGGCACGTTGGCAAACAAAAAGTCAAGTTGCTGTTTTTCCTTGGCACCTTTGGCGCCCTGCAGCAGCTCGGTTAGGGTCACGCCGCACAGCAAGGCAGCGTCGTCGCCCAGAGCCTGCGCCACCTGAGCGGCCAACGCGCCTTGGCCAGACCGCAAAAACGCCACCCAGGCACAGGTGTCGATCAGAATTTTGGCGCTCATGGTGCGGTGTCTTGCTGGCGCAGTTGTTGCCAGGTGTCTTCAATCTGCACTTGGCCGCGCAAGGCCAGCAGTTTTTGCTTGCGCAAACCCACCAAGTAGCCTTGCAATGCCGTCCGAATGGCGGCTGTGATGCTTTTCTCTCCCGTGGTTTGCATGAGTTCTTGGGATAGTTTGTCATCGATTGTGATAGTTGTTCGCATCAAATAATTCCTTTAAAAGCATCAAATACTACGTTAATTTGATGCAATTCGCAATCAAACAAGCCATCAACCCGCAACCAGCTTCGCCTCCACCCACCCCCGCAGGCTGTTGACAAACGCCACCGCTTGCACGCGCGGCAAGTCGTCCAGATGCACCACTTGCTCGGTCAGGCGGCCGTCTTTCAGGGCTAGCTCGCGTCCCACGCCGCCCAGCAAGCCGCAGTGCAGCGGCGGTGTCACCCAAACGCCATCCAGCTTGAGCGCGATGTTGCCACGGGTGCATTCGGTCAGCTCGCCTTGCGGGTTGTAGAGCAGGGTGTCAAACACGGCGGGGTTGGTGGGCGCAAACGCGTCGTAGTGGGCGCGGCGGGTGGTTTTGAAGCGGGTGAATTCGCTGTTTGATGATTCAAAATGTATAGCTGCTAGCGCAATGAATACGGGGGCTTGAGTGCTATTTAGTCTAAATTTTTCGGCACGCGCCTGGCCGTTGGCCGCCAGCCGCAGGCGCACCCGCCAGGCGGTTGCTGGCGTGGAAGTTGCCACCGGCTGTTGGTGGTCTGGTAGGGCTGACTTCAGTCGGCCTGGCTGACTGAAGTCAGCCCTACGATCAGTTGTCATGTCGGCGGCCAGCGCCTGCAGCGTTTGGCGCACATGGTCTTCATCAAACGCATAGCCAAAATGGCTTGAAGCCCTTGATAAACGTGCCAGATGTGCTCTTAAATTGATAAAAACACCCTGTTCCAGGCGCAAGGTTTCCAGCAGCTCAAAGGCGATGCTGGCGCGCTCCAGAAAGCGGCGTTTGTGCTGCCATTCCTGCCACTCGGCATCCGCCGTGGCGTCAAAGGTGATGCCGCTGCCAACGCCGCAACGGGCCTGCGCACCGCGCAGCGACACGGTGCGAATCGCTACGTTGAAGGTGGCGTGGCCACCTGGGCGCACCACGCCAATGGCACCGCAATACACACCGCGTGGCTCCGGCTCCAACGCGCGGATGCTGCGCATGGCCTGCACTTTGGGTGCGCCGGTGATCGAGCCACACGGAAACAGCGCACCAAACACCTGCGCCAGCGTCGTGCCAGGCCGGGTTAGCGCGGTCACGCTTGAGACCATCTGGTGCACCGTGGGCAGGCTTTGCACCTTGAACAATTCGGGCACCTTGACGCCAAACGGCTGCGCAATGCGCGACACGTCGTTGCGCAGCAAATCCACAATCATCACGTTCTCGGCCCGCTCCTTGGGTGATGACTGCATGGCCCGTACCAGCGCTGCGTCATCTAATGGGGTGTTGCCGCGTGGCGCTGTGCCTTTCATGGGGCGTGTCAGCAGCTGGCCAGTTTGACCTGCGGCAGCGGGCTGCCAGTCAAAAAACAGCTCGGGCGAGACCGACAGCAGCTGCTCAGCGCCGGTGTCGATAAAGGCGGCGTAGCCCTGGGGCTGGGCGCGGTGCAGGCGCTTAAATAATTCGCTGGGGTCGCCTACAAAGTCGCCGTGCAGCAGGCTGGTGTAGTTGACCTGGTAATACTCGCCAGCCGCAATGCTGCGGTGGATGCTGGCCATGTGGCGATCAAACGTGGCGCGGCTCAAGGCGCTGTGCCAGGTCACCTGCGTCGTACTGGCCATGCTTTCCGTCGGGCTGACCTCAGGCCAGGGCAGCGGCTGGGCGTAGACGCCAAACCAGGCTAGCGGGCCGTCTGCCGGGTGTGTGGCAAAAGTCGTATCAAAAGCTGCATCAAAGGCTGCATCAAAAGCTGCATCAAAAGCTGCATCAAAGGCGGGCGCGGCTTCATAGCGCAGGTAGCCCACGCACCACAGGCCTTGCTGGCTGTGGGCTTGCACCGCGTCCAGCAGCGCTTGGATTTGATCGGTGCGCTGAGCCACCAAGGTGTGCAGCGGCGCGTCAAAAGCGCAGCGCAGCTGATCGTCACCGCCGTGGGGGTCGCAAAAATCAAGCAGAACTTGCATGCCAGAACTTCAGACAGAACTTCAGACAGAACTTCAGACAGAAGCGCTGTCGGTAGGCGCGGGCGCTGCTGACGCATCGGTGTGCGCAGCAGCAGTGGCAGCGTGGTTGACCAAGCCGGTGGCGGTCAGGGTCAGCACCCGGTCAGCACGTTGCGCGGCCGCCACCGAGTGCGTCACCAGCACCATGGCCGCGCCGCTGGCACGCATCTGGTGGATCAGCGCGTCCATCACACGTTCGGCGGTGCGCGGGTCCAGGTTGCCGGTGGGCTCATCTGCCAGCAGCAGTTTGGGCGCGTGGATCAGCGCCCGGGCAATCGCCACACGCTGCAACTGGCCGCCACTGAGCTGCTGCGGCAGACGTTGGCCCAAACCCTCCAGCCCTACCGCCGCCAGCATGGCCTGCACCCGTGCGTCGTCATGGCGGCCCAGCAGCATCAGCGGCAGGGCCACGTTTTGCGCCACGCTCAGGTGCGGCAGCACGTGAAAGGCCTGGAACACAAAGCCGGTTTTTTCACGCCGCAGGTGCGCCAATTGGGTGTCGCTCAAGCGGCTCAGGTCTTGCCCGTCCAGCAGCACGCTACCGCTGTTCCAGTGGTCTAGCCCCGCCATGCAGTTGAGCAGGGTGGATTTGCCCACGCCTGACTCGCCCACAATGGCGACAAACTCGCCCGCTGCCACCTGCAACGAGACGGCGCTGAACACTGGCACATCGGCGTAGTGTTTGCTTAAATTTTGGATGATCAGGCTCATGGCGGGGTGTTTGTGAATCGGGTAGCCGCAAAAGGGTGTTTGAAGGCGTTTAAACCGCCACTGTTTGGGTCAGGCAGACGACAACGCAGTGAGTTGTTTAACCAAAACGTCAACATGGGGAAGATCACGCACCGCACTGACGGCTTTAGCCAGGCAAGTGCGCTCCCCCTTGGTCAAGGTTCGAAGATCGCCATCTTCAAAATACACCATGGCTTTCAAGCTTTCACTGACTTGAAAGTTGATGCCGTAAAGTGCGCGGGCAGCAGATAGTCCTTTAGCCAAGTTCACGCCAGCGCCGACCATGGCGGCAATGTCCCGGTAATCTTTGGCCTCAGCGCGCTGCAGAATGACTTTGACTTTGGTGGCCATCAGGTCATCCAGTGAAGCGACATGCAGCACACCGTCTTCAGTGATGTCCGGTTCGCCCACGCGACCAAAGCCAATTGCTCCGAAAAATGACACCTTGATGTTTTCGCAATCAGAGTTTCCGTAGGGGACATTGACGGTAAAAGTATTGGCCTGATCCTGTAAGACAGGCGACATGGCTATGAATGGGAAAGCGGCATGAATAGCATCACGGTCTAGTGGTTTTTCTGAGAAAAAATCAAAATCAACAGAAGCCCGATGCCCTAAACGCAAAGCAATGGCAGTACCACCGTAAAGCGCAAAGCCCAATGCAGCGGCGGGACGCAGTTGGGGCCAAAGTTGTTGTTGCGCGGGTGGAAGTATGTCCATCCGTGGTTTGAAAAAAGCTGTCATTCAAATCTCCGCACAGGCAGGGGTGGCACATGATCGACAGGGGCTAGTCCAAGCCGATAGTGCCAATAAACCCATGAACGCGCATCAAATTGCCCGGCTTGTGCGTGCGCAATCACCTCTCGCAGCACGTCGTCGCCAACCTGTTGGGCGATTTGCTGCACATCCGCATAGTCGCCGATGTTCATGACCTGTGCGATCACACGCTCTGGCATGTCAACAGCCTCATCGGGTGTTTTCCACCAGATGTATTTGCTGGCGAGGTGTTTTAAAGCGTTGCGGTCAATGTGGCCCATGGATGAAAAATTCTTGCGTGTGTTGACGAGACAAGCCAATGGATTCGGAACTCGCGTTGGAATCTAACGCAAAAACCCGAGCGTGAACACCTGCGGGCGCAGCTTGTCGCTCAAGGTTTGGTAGGCCTGCTCGAAGAGGCCAAAATTGACCGGCGCAGTGTTGCCACTGGCGTTGCGGGCGGCCAGCGCGTTGCGTACCTGGTACCAGCCGACATCGGGGCGATTGAGTTTGTATTGGTCACGCACGCTGCGCACGTTGGTGTGGAAAAAGTAGGCTTGCCACAGCACGCGCCCGGCATTGAGCACGGCTTGTGCTTCGGCTGACCAGGTAATGCCTGCCAGGTACTGCACCATGAAGTCGGATTCAAACCGGTCGGGGACACCGACCTTGGTTTGAATGTCGATCAGGCCTTTGGTGTAGCCCTTGAGCTCCATTGCCTTGATGTAAGCGTCTTTGACGTCTTCTTCGCTTTTGACTTGTTGGAGTTGTGTGTAAAGGCTCATAAATGGCTGGGTTAAATTTTCAGCTGTGAGGTGCAATGGCAACATTCTCCAACACCGCGCTGTTCCCCCACAGTTTTGGGGCTCAGAGTTGCTTGGACTCACCCTGCAAGCTGTCAAGTCCATACATATCAACGAGTCAGCCGTGATACCATAAATCATGGCTGATAGAAAAATGGTTGACGATACGCACCACATCACGCAAAAGCGAGGTAATGGTCAGCTTCGGCGTGAGATTTGGGTTGATGTGCAGGGGCAGGTGACGCGTTACAACCTGGCCTATATCAACCACGCCCTGCACGGTGGCGATAACGGACGTGTGGTGGGTTATGACAACCAGCATGGTTATCACCACCGGCATTACTTCGGTATTGTCACTGCAGTTGAATTCACGAGTTTTGACGATATTGAAGACCAGTTTCAGACTGATTGGACAACACTGCGGAGCGAAGTATGAAAAATGTCACCCTGAAAGCTGGTAACGAACAAGATTTTTTTCGCAGAGGAAAATTATTGGCGCGATGGGCCGACGCGGGTCAACCGATGCCAGAGGAGCGCACGGTCAGCTTTGAAGATCCAGCCGATCTTCTGCGCCTGCTCACGGCCAGCCGCCTTGACGTGTTCCGCAGTGTGAAGGGTGAACCAGGCTCAATCACCGTCATTGCAGCACGCCTGCAGCGCGATCGCAGCGCTGTCAAACGTGATGTAGACCAGTTGGCACGCGTCGGACTTGTGACGATAGAAGCCAAGACGCTTCCAGGGCATGGTCAGATGAAAGAGATTCGAGCATCCGCAGGTGTTTTTCGCCTTGAAGCGACGGTGGAGTAACCCCAGTCATCTGAACATTTGCGCGCCAACTGGCTTGCTGACCATGACTTTGCTGCCGTGCGTGTCAGGGTCAACAGCAGAAAGTTTGAAGAAGCCATCCGCCAGCTCCAGCACCTGTGCCAGCGCATCTGGCGCATCACACGCCACCACTTGGCGCTCTGGCGTGCTGCGCAACCAGGTGATCTGGCGCTTGGCCAACTGGCGCGTGGCGGCAATGCCTTTGTCGCGCAGTTCATGCATCGGCCACAGGCCATCAAGCGCCTCCCAGGCTTGGCGGTAGCCGACGCAGCGCATCGACGGTAAATCTGGGTGCAGGTTGCCGCGCGCGCGCAGGGTCAGCACTTCATCCAGAAAACCTGCGCTGAGCATGTCGTCAAAACGCTGGGCAATGCGTTGGTGCAGCCAGGCACGATCCAAGGGTTCCAGAGAGATCAGCAGGCTAGCTGATTTTTTTATGCTTTTTTGGCTTGTAGCCCTTATTTCTTCTGGGCTATTAGCTACATATTTAATAGTGTGAAAAGAAGAAAGTGGCTGGCCTGTGGCGCGGTACACCTCTAGCGCACGGGAGATACGCTGCGAGTCGGCCGGGTGCAGCCGGGCCGCTGTCACCGGGTCTACCTGCATCAGTTCGGTGTGCAGCGCGGGCCAGCCCAGCTGTTGCGCCTGTAATTGCAGTTCAGCGCGAATCGCGGGGTCCGCGTGTGGCATGTCGTCCAGGCCGTCGCGCAGCGCCTTGAAGTACAGCATGGTGCCGCCCACCAGCAAGGGCAGCTTGCCACGGGCGGTGATCTCAAGCATCAGGCGTTGAGCGTCGCGGGCAAATTCGGCGGCGCTGTAGGCGTGCAGCGGGTCGCGGATGTTGATCAGGTGGTGTGGCACAGCGGCCAGCTCTTGGGCGCTGGGTTTGGCGGTGCCAATGTCCATGCCACGGTAAACCAGTGCCGAGTCGACGCTGATGACCTCTACCGGCCACCGTGTCGCGATGGTCAACGCTGCTGCCGTTTTGCCGGACGCGGTGGGGCCGGCAATGGCCAGGTAGCGGGGCAGAACGGGCATGCCGCAATTCCTTTCAAAAAAACAGAGACTGAGGATACTGGAAACCCCGGTTTGTCGTTTTAACTGCTTCCAATAATTCGCATTATGGAATGCGTTTCCTTATCGCAGAACATGTTGACTTTTGTCAAAACTTCAATTTTTAGACCGATCAACATTCTGTCTGTTGCAGCAAGGGTCACAGAAATCGTTTCTTGACTCCACCACCAACGAGGAGAAAAACATGTTCCAGGTACGCATTCACGGCCGGGGCGGCCAAGGGGTTGTCACCGGTGCAGAGATGATGTCCATCGCTGCTTTTTTGGGCGGCCGCCATGCCCAGGCTTTTCCCAGTTTTGGCTCGGAGCGCACCGGTGCACCGGTGGTGGCTTTTTGCCGTATGGACGACAAAGAGATTCGCCTGCGTGAGCCCATCATGCAGCCCGATGCCATCATCATCCAGGACCCGACACTGTTGCATCAGGTGGACGTGTTTGGCGGTCTCAAAAAAGACGGCTACATCCTGATCAACACCACCAAGAGTTTTGCCGAGATGGGCTTGGAAGAGTTCATCAAGGACTTTCGTCCCGAGCGTCTGCTGACAGTGCCCGCCACTGAACTGGCCATGAAGCACGTTGGCCGACCGGTGCCCAACGTGCCTTTGCTCGGCGCGTTTGCCGCCCTGGGTGGATTGATCTCGCTGGATGCGGTGCAAAAAGCTATTGACGAGAAGTTTTCTGGCGCAGTGGCCAAGGGCAACCAGGCCGCTGCCAAGGAAGCCTATGACATCGTGATGCAACAAGAGACTAAGCCCGAGGAGACACACCATGCTTGAACAATGCGAAGGCTCGCATGCCGTAGCCAAAGCCGTGGCGCTGAGCCGCCCGGAGGTGATCTGCGCCTACCCCATTTCCCCGCAAACCCACATCGTCGAGGGCCTGGGCGAGATGGTGAAGTCGGGTGACCTGAAACCCTGCGAGTTCATCAACGTCGAGTCCGAATTTGCTGCTTTGAGTGTGGCCATCGGTTCCTCTGCCGCTGGGGCGCGTTCTTACACCGCCACCGCCAGTCAAGGGCTGCTGTTCATGGCCGAAGCCGTGTACAACGCCAGTGGCTTGGGGTTGCCCATTGTCATGACGGTGGCCAACCGCGCCATTGGCGCGCCTATTAACATCTGGAACGACCACACCGACAGCATGAGCATGCGTGACGCGGGTTGGTTGCAGCTGTTTGCCGAGACCAACCAGGAGGCGCTTGACCTGCACATTCAGGCCTTCAAGATTGCCGAAGAGCTCTCGCTGCCGGTGATGGTGTGCATGGATGGTTTCATCTTGACGCACGCCTACGAGCGCGTAGACATGCCCAGCCAGGAACAGGTCGACAAGTTTTTGCCGCCCTATGAGCCGCGCCAGGTGCTGGACCCGAACGACCCGGTGACGATTGGCGCCATGGTCGGCCCCGAAGCCTTTACTGAAGTGCGCTACCTGGCACACGCCAAGCAGATGCAGGCTCTTGATCTGATTCCACAAATTGCAGCTGAATTCAAAGCGCAGTTTGGCCGCGACTCCGGCGGGCTGATCAAGACCTACATGACCGAAGATGCAGACACCATCGTCATCGCCCTCGGTTCCGTCCTAGGCACGATCAAAGACACGGTGGACGACTTGCGCGCGCAAGGTCACAAGGTCGGCGTGCTGGGTATCACCTCGTACCGGCCGTTTCCCATCTCGGCGATTCGTGACGCAACGGTCAAAGCGGAGCGCATTGTGGTGATTGAGAAATGCTTTGCTGTGGGCATTGGTGGCATTGTGTCGCGGGACGTGCGCAGCGCCGTACGCAACCGGCCACAACCGGTCTATACGGTGGTTGCAGGTTTGGGTGGGCGTGCGATCACCAAAGATTCTGTCAACAAATTGTTGCTGCAGGCCTTTAATGACAAGCTCGACCTGCTCACCTTTTTGGATCTGGACTGGGACATCGTCAACCGCGTGCTGGATCGCGAAAAGAGCAAACGCCGCTCGGGCCCGGTGGCCGAAGGCGTGTTGCGTGACATCGGCACCGTGGCCTCAGGTGCCGTCTGAGACCTTGCGGGACAGACCAAGGCTACACACAGTGAGCTTGCTCTGTCCTCAACTGATTAAGGATTTGCGGGACAGACCAAGGCTAAACACAGTGAGCTTGCTCTGTCCTCAACAACTTAAATCCTTGCGGGACAGACCAAAGCCCACGCAGTGGGCGTGCTCTGTCCTCAACTGATTAGGAGACAAAATGGAACAATCAACCGTCAAGTTTTACCAGACCGGCACCTTCACCGTCGGCAACCGCTTGCTGGCACCCGAGCAGCGCAGCGTGCAGGCCGGTGACCAGCGTCGCAACTCACTCAACTCCGGCCACCGCGCCTGTCAGGGCTGTGGCGAAGCGCTCGGCGCACGCTACGCCATTGATGCAGCCATGGCCGCCACCAACGGCCAGCTGATCGCCGCCAATGCCACCGGCTGTCTGGAAGTGTTCTCCACACCTTATCCTGAGACCTCGTGGCAAATGCCCTGGTTGCACTCGCTGTTTGGCAATGCCGCGGCAGTGGCTACCGGCATTGCCGCTGCCATGAAAGCCAAGGGCCGCAGCGAGGTGCGCGTAGTGGCGCAGGGCGGTGACGGGGGCACCACCGACATCGGCTTTGGCTGCTTGTCGGGCATGTTTGAGCGCAATGACGATGTGCTCTACATCTGCTACGACAACGAGGCCTACATGAACACCGGCGTACAGCGCTCCAGCGCCACACCACCAGCAGCACGCACCGCGACCACCATGCCGGTGGGGCCGCATCCGGGCAACGACTTTGGTCAGGGCAAGAATGTGCCGCTGATCGCCATGGCGCATGAAATTCCTTACGTAGCAACCGCTACGGTGGCTGATTTGCGTGACCTGGAATACAAGGTGACCAAGGCGATGTCGATGCACGGCGCGCGCTACATCCACATCTTTGTGCCCTGCCCACTGGGCTGGGGCGCCGCTTCCCAGGACACCATCAAGTTGTCCCGGATGGCGGTAGAAAGCGGTGTCTTCCCGGTGTTTGAGGCCGAGCGTGGTGAGGTGACGGGGGTGCGCAAAATCCGTCACCAGATTCCGATTGAAGACTATTTGCGTCCACAAAGACGCTTTGCCCACTTGTTTGGTAAACACCCGGACGTGGCCACCATTGCCTTGCTGCAAGCGCGTGCCGATCGCAATATCCGCCGCTTCGGTTTGCTTGATTAATCAGTTGAGGACAGAGCTGGCTCACTGTGTGTAGCTGCGGTCTGTCCCACAAGGAGATAAAAATGGAAAAACCTTTTGCTATCACGCTCGATGTTGGCACCTCGCTGGCCAACCACACCGGTTCCTGGCGGACCAACCGGCCGGTGTACCTGAGCCGTAAGCCGCCGTGCAACCACCAATGCCCGGCCGGAGAGAACATTCAGGCCTGGCTGTTTCTGGCCGAATCGGGCAACTACGAAGGTGCCTGGCGCAAGCTGGTCGAAGAAAACCCGTTTCCCGCCATCATGGGCCGCGCTTGCTACCACACCTGTGAGGGCGCTTGCAACCGCGGGCAGCTCGATTCTGCGGTGGGTATCAATTCGGTCGAGCACTTTTTGGGCGATGAGGCCATTGCCAAGGGCTGGAAGTTCACCAAGCCTACAGTTGTCACCGGCAAAAAAGTGCTGGTGGTGGGTGCTGGCCCCTCGGGCTTGTCGGCGGCTTATCACCTGGCCATGCTGGGACACAGTGTGACCATTTTTGAGGCTGGCCCCTTGCCAGGCGGCATGATGCGCTTTGGCATTCCGCAGTATCGGTTGCCGCGCAACGTGATCGACGCCGAGGTGCAGCGCATCGCCGAACTGGGCGTGGAAATTGTCTACAACACCAAGGTCAGCAACATCCTGGAGACCAAGCAGCAAGGTGGCTTTGACGCGGTGTTTCTGGCGGTGGGCGCGCACATTGCCAAGCGCGCTTACATTCCGGCCGCCGACTCGGCACACGTGCTTGACGCGGTGTCGGTGCTGCGCTCGATGGAAGGCGAAGACAAACCGCTGCTGGGGCGCAAGGTGGTGGTTTACGGCGGCGGCAACACGGCGATTGACGTGGCGCGCACCGCCAAACGGCTGGGCGCGACCGAGTCGATCATCGTCTACCGGCGCAACCGCGAAAAAATGCCGGCGCACGACTTTGAGCTTGAAGAAGCGCTGCAAGAAGGCGTGCTGGTGAAGTGGCTCTCGACCATCAAACAGGCCGGCGAGTCGTCGATCACCGTTGAAAAAATGGCTTTGGATGACAAAGGTTTCCCGCAACCGACCGGTGAATTTGAAACGCTGGAAGCCGACTCGGTGGTGCTGGCCTTGGGGCAAGACGTGGACTTGTCGCTGATTGAAGGCGTACCCGGCTTGACGGTGCAAGACGGTGTGGTGCAGGTCAATGCGCAGATGATGACCGGCCACGCCGGCATTTTTGCCGGCGGCGACATGGTGCCCGCCGAGCGCAACATCACCGTCGGTATTGGTCACGGCAAAAAAGCCGCGCGCAATATCGACGCCTGGTTGCGCGGGGGTGCTTACACACCACCACCGCAGAGCGAATTGGCGGGCTTTGACAAACTCAACACCTGGTATTACAGCGACGCGCCCAAGACGGTGCGCCCGGTACTCGACATCATTCGCCGCCAGAGCACGTTTGAAGAAGTGCAGGGTGGCCTGGACGAAACCAACGCCTTGTTTGAGGCACGGCGCTGCTTGTCGTGCGGCAACTGCTTTGAATGCGACAACTGCTACGGCGTGTGCCCGGACAACGCGGTGATCAAGCTCGGCCCCGGCAAAGGCTTTGAGTTCAACTACGACTATTGCAAGGGCTGCGGCATTTGCGTGTCGGAATGTCCTTGCGGCTCGATCAAGATGGTGCCTGAAGATATTTGATTGGGTCACAATCTGGACATGTTCTGATTCTTAGGAGTTCACCATGTTCAAGCATATTTTGGTTCCGGTTGATGGTTCAGGCACTGCGCAGTTGGCTGTGGGCAAGGCGATTGGTTTGGCCAAGGCTTTTGGCAGCCGGGTGACGGTGATTTATGTGATTGATCCCTATCCGTTCACTGGGGTCGGTACCGATTTTGCCTATGGTCAGGCAGAGTACCTGAGTGCTGCCACCGCAGAAGCCAATGCGGCTGTTAAAACGGCCAAAGATGCGTTTGCCAGTGCCACGGTGACCGTGGATACGTCGGTTATTGAGGCTCACACCATCTGGCGCGGCGTGGTAGAAGCCGGGGTGTCGCTGCAGGCCGATTTGATTGTGATGGGCTCACACGGGCGCAGCGGCCTTGAAAAACTGATGCTGGGCAGTGTGGCTCAGGCGGTGCTGTCACACACCAAGCTGCCGGTGCTGGTGGTGCGTGACTGAGCTTGCATGCCAGACCACGAAAAATACTTTAGCTCACACGACGGCATCAGAAGCGCCGGGCTGCATTTGTTGGTGGATTTGTGGGATGCAGACCGACTCGACGACCTGCCCCACATAGAAGCCGCGCTGCGCGCCACAGCCCAAGCCGCCCGCGCTACTGTGCTGCATGGTCACTTTCATGTGTTCACGCCGCACGGCGGTATCACCGGGGTGTTGCTGCTGGCAGAGTCGCACATCAGCATTCACACCTGGCCCGAGCGCCGCTTTGCCGCCATTGACGTGTTCATGTGTGCCGCCTGTGACCCGCGCGACGGCTTGCCCACACTGCGACAAGCCTTTTTGCCTTGTCGCATGAAGGTGAAGGAGCTACGCCGCGGGTTGGTGGCGTAGGAACTTCAGGTTAACGTGAAACAACGCCCTCAGCCGACAAGAATGGCGTGTCGTAGGGCCGACTTCAGTCGGCCATGACGGGTTGAAACCCGCCCTACGCAGGGCACGCATGTTTCATGCTTTGGGGTGCCCTTATTGAACATGGACGTTAGCCGCACTGCCCAACGTAGCCGCAGGCGGTGCAGAAGTCACAACCGTCTTTGTGGATCACGGCAGGGTTGCCACATTCGGGGCAGGTTTTGCCCGCCATGGTTTTGCTGGCTTCTTTGGCCTCGGGGGTGTCAAGTACACCCATGTCGCGCAGTGGAAAACCAGCTTCGTTCAGGATGCCGAGCATGGCATAGCGGTGAATGATCAGGCGCGCAATGTAGGCCACGGTGGAGGGCCAGGTTTGTTGACGCTTTTCACCATTGGGCAAACCTGGCACAAAGGCCATGAAGTGGCCCAGCGGCTCGGCGTAATTCAGCAGTTTGCGCAGCTTCATGCCAATCCAGGCCGGGTCTATCACGCGCATGTCCAGGCTCAACAACCGCGCCAGACCGTCCATGGCCTTGGGGTAATTGCCACTGAAACCCACAGCGCAGGGGCGTGTGACCATGTTGCCGTCAGGTCCGGGCAGGTTGACTTCTTTGAGGGTGACGGTGAATTCTTCGCCGGTGGCTGGGTTGGCCACATCCACGGCCCAGGCCAGGGTGCCGGACGGGCCGGTCAGGGGCTCATTGCGACTGAACATGGCATCCAGCACTGGGGTGGCCACGCCTGCGGCATCGGTTGCCTTCTTGCCGGCCTGCGCGGCGATCTGGTCGCAGCGCCAGCGGATCACGGCCGCAGTGGCTGCTACCACCCCCGGGAAGGGGCGTTTTTCGCCATGCGGCGGGAACGGCATCTCAAACGGGTGTTCTTCGGTGACGGTGGTCAAGGCATCGAGTTTGAGGGCCAGCCAGGCGGGGTCGTTGGCGCGCAAGTCCATCGACAAGGTTTTGGCCAAAGCTCCCAGGCCACGCGGTTGTTCGGCTCCATTGACCCAAACCTCAAAGGGCTGTAGACCGCATCCATCTTGGGCTGGTAGCTCTCCAATAAATAGCGCAAAGTCGCCAAACGGATGGTGCACCATGAAAGTCCAGGCGGTGTTGCCACCAGGCAGGGCGGGGCGACCCGGCCAGCGCAGGCTGGAGAGCACGGCGGTGGGCAAGCGGTCGAGCTTGAGGCGGTGGTTAGTGCCTTCAATTTCCAGCGGCTTGGCGGGGGTGGTGGTGGGTGTGACGCTGAGCACCGAGCCCAGCACCGAATTGGGGCGGTAAGTGGCCAAACCCTTGAGGCCGGCTTGCCAAGCCTGGGTGTACAAGCCCTGAAAGTCTTCATAAGGGTAGTCGGCGGGCACATTGACGGTTTTGGAGATGGCTGTATCCACAAATGGCGCTACCGCCGCGACCATTTCGGCGTGCGCCTGGGCGCTCATTTCCAGCGCGGTCACAAAGGCATCGGTCAAAGGCGCGTCAACACCCCTGAGGTGATGGTACAGACGCCAGGCGTGGTCTTCCACCGCATATTCCTTGAAGCTGCCGTCGGGCATGCGTTTTTTGCGGTTGTAGGTCCAGCTGAAAGCGGGCTCGATGCCGTTGCTGGCGTTGTCGGCAAAGGCCAAGCTGATGGTGCCGGTGGGTGCAATGGACAACAGGTGGGAGTTGCGCAGGCCTTGCTGGCGGATTTTGGTACGCAGTTTGGTGGGCAGGCGCGAGGCAAAATTTTGACCGCTGAAGTACAGGTCGGCGTTGAACAGCGGGAATGCGCCACGTTCTTTGGCCAGGTCACTGGATGCGTCATAAGAGGTGTCGCGCAGCAGCTCTGAGATTTGCCTTGCCATATCGCGTGCGGGCTGGGTGTCATAGCGCAGGCCGAGCATGATCAGGGCATCGCCCAAGCCGGTATAGCCTAACCCGACGCGGCGTTTGGAGGCGGCTTCGGCATGCTGTTGGGGCAAGGGCCAGACGGTGGCGTCGAGCACATTGTCGAGCATGCGGATGGCGACTTTGGCCACGTCGGCAAAGGCTTTGCGGTCAAAACTGGCGGCTTCGGAAAAGGGTTCTTTGATAAAACGCGTCAGGTCGATGGAGCCCAGGCAGCAGCAGCCGTAGGGTGGCAGGGGCTGTTCGGCACAGGGATTGGTGCTGGCAATGGTTTCGCAATACGACAGGTTGTTGTCGCGGTTCATCTGGTCTAGAAACAGCACGCCCGGTTCGGCATGGTCGTAGGTGGAGCGCATGATCTGATCCCACAGCGTACGGGCTTTGAGTTTGCGGTAGACCCACACGCCACGGTCTTGATCCAGGTAAGAGCCGGCCGCTTTTTGGGCTGCACCGGGCTCGGCTTTGTGGATCAGGCAGAAGTCGGTGTCGGCCTGGACGGCATTCATGAATTCGTCCGAAACCCCCACCGAGATGTTGAAGTTTTTCAGATCTCCCTTGTCTTTGGCGTGGATGAATTCTTCAATGTCGGGGTGGTCACAGCGCAGCACGCCCATTTGTGCACCACGGCGCGCTCCGGCGGATTCGACGGTTTCACAAGACCGGTCAAACACCCGCATGTAGCTGACCGGGCCAGAGGCACTGCTTTGTGTACTGCCTACCCAGCCACCGCGTGGGCGGATGCGGGAAAAGTCATAACCTACACCACCTCCCCGGCGCATGGTTTCAGCGGCTTCGGTCAGTGCGGTGTAAATGCCGGGGTGGCCGTCTTCCATATGGGCAATGGAGTCGCCCACAGGTTGCACAAAACAGTTGATGAGGGTGGCGGCCAGGTCGGTGCCAGCGGCAGATTGGATGCGGCCGGCGGGTAAAAAACCGGCCTCCAGTGCAGTCAAAAATTTGGCTTCCCACTGGGCTTGTTGCTCAGGCGCTTCCACTTTGGCCAGGGCGCGAGCCACGCGGTGGTTCACGTCAGCAATGGTTTTCTCAGTGCCTTTGCTGTACTTTTCAATCAGGACTTCTTCGCTGATGGGTTGCGGGGCAAGCGCTGCGGACGTGGGGAGAAGGGTTTGTTGTGACATGTGTGCTTTCTGAAAAACGAGGTGCGATCGTAGGTCGCAGAATCTGTATTTTCATTGATTTGGCACAAAAATGGACAACAAAATAAATAAAAAAACACCATAGGTAGTGGCAATAGTGGTGTATGGCGCTAACTGTAGTGTTTTTACCTGATTGACAAGCTGTGCCTGAATGCTTGGCAAGCGTTCCGCAGTGCAAGCTCTTGGCAAACCATCGTTGGCCAGCTTGACTTATCAAGAATGCGCACATTGTGCTTGATGAGGTTCTTTTATTCATCCGGTGGTGGCTCCGGAAATGTTATCAAAAAAATAGCGCCTCACCCTTAATCTATAAGGGCTAGAGGCGCTTTTTGTTTAAAACTTGTGGGCTTTACAGATTGTCGGTAAAGCTGCGCAGTTTGTCAGAACGGCTGGGGTGCTTGAGCTTGCGCAAGGCCTTGGCTTCGATCTGGCGGATGCGCTCACGCGTCACGTCAAACTGCTTGCCCACTTCTTCGAGCGTGTGGTCGTTGGTCATCTCGATACCAAAACGCATGCGCAGCACCTTGGCTTCGCGCGGGGTCAGGCTGTCGAGGATGTCTTTGACTACATCACGCAGACCGGCCTGCATGGCCGCTTCCATCGGGGCGGTGTTAGCACCGTCTTCAATGAAGTCACCCAGATGGCTGTCGTCATCGTCGCCAATCGGGGTTTCCATCGAAATGGGTTCCTTGGCGATTTTCATGATCTTGCGGATTTTGTCTTCAGGGATTTCCATGCGCTCGGCCAGCACCGAGGCATCAGGTTCATAACCAAATTCCTGCAAGTGTTGCCGGCTGATGCGGTTCATCTTGTTGATGGTCTCGATCATGTGCACCGGGATGCGGATGGTGCGCGCCTGGTCCGCAATGCTGCGGGTAATGGCCTGGCGAATCCACCAGGTGGCGTAGGTACTGAATTTGTAGCCGCGACGGTATTCAAACTTGTCCACAGCTTTCATCAGGCCGATGTTGCCCTCTTGAATCAAGTCGAGGAACTGCAGGCCACGGTTGGTGTACTTTTTGGCAATTGAGATCACCAGGCGCAGGTTGGCCTCGATCATTTCTTTCTTGGCCGCACGAGAGGCGTATTCGCCCTCGTTCATGCGCTTATTGATGTCTTTGAGCTGATCCAGAGGTACGACCACCTTGGATTGCAGGTCGATGAGGCGCTGTTGCAACTCTTGCACCGGCGGTATGTGGCGGCCCATGGTGGCGCTCCAGGGTTTGCCTGCCGCCGCCTGTTTTTCAATCCATTTCAGATCCAGCAAATGGCTGGCGACCTTGTTGTGGTGCTTGTCGCGGCCACTGAAGTCGGCGATGAACTGGGCTTGCGGGTAGCCACATTTGTCCACAATGATGCGCCGCAGTTCACGTTCCCGTTTGCGCACATCATCCACCTGGTGACGCACCATATCGCACAATTTTTCAATGGTCTTGGCGGTGAAACGGATTGACATCAATTCATCTGACAACAAACGCTGGGTTTTGATGTAAGCGGGTGTGCCGTAACCTTCACGGTCATAAATCTTGTGAATTTTTTCGAAGTATTCGCGCATGAGGTCGAAGCGGCTCATGGCTTCTTTTTTCAGTTCTTCGAGCTTTTTCGTCAGCGCTTTGGAGCCGCCCTTGCCGTCGTCGTCGTCTTCGGCATCAAATTCATCGAAGTCTTCTTCGGCCACGTAATCGTCTGCCTCATTGGGGTTGGTGAAGCCGTCGACGATGGTGGTGATGACCACCTTGTCGCTACGAATGTCTTCACCCAGTTGCAGCACTTCGGCAATCGTGGCGGGAGAAGCGGAGATGGCTTCCATCATGGCCATCAGACCACCTTCGATGCGCTTGGCGATTTCGATTTCGCCCTCACGAGTCAACAGTTCGACCGTGCCCATTTCGCGCATGTACATGCGCACCGGGTCGGTGGTGCGGCCAAATTCACTGTCTACTGTGCTCAGAGCCGCCTCGGCTTCTTCTTCGGCCTCTTCTTCGGTGGCAGCGGTCGGGCCGTTCTGGTTGAGCAGCAGGGTTTCGGCATCAGGCGTGTGCTCGTAAACCGCCACACCCATGTCGTTGAGCATGGAAACCACCACTTCCATGGTTTCTGCATCGACCAATTTGTCCGGCAAGTGGTCGGAAATTTCACCGTGTGTCAGGTAGCCGCGTGTTTTACCGAGTTTGATCAGCGCTTTGAGACTCAGGCGACGTTTGTTCAAGTCTTCTTCTGACAGTACTGTCTCGTCTAGTCCAAACTCTTTCATCAAGGCGCGTTCCTTGGCCTTGCTGATTTTCATGCGCAGGGGTTTGACTTTTTCAGCCGTGACCTCCACGACTACTGGTTCACCGACCAGATCGTCTTCAATGTCAGACATGTCCAGGTCATCAACCTCGGCCTTCTTGCCTGCTTTGGCCTTGGGTCCACGCTTCGCACCGGTGGCGGGTTTGTCAGCACTTTTTGCCGCTTTGGGGGTTTTTTTCTTTTCGGCAACCGGGGCGGCGGCTGTCATTTTTTTCTTGTCTTCGGCGGGGGCTTTGGCTTTGGTCACTGGCTTGACTTTCGGTTCAATGGGTTGGCTTGCAGATTTTGGCCGGACGCTGGCGCTTGTTTTGGACGCAGCAACTTTCTTCGGCTTGGTAGCGGGCATGGATACACCTCAAAAACAGTGACAAAAGAATGAACTTGACGCTTTGCATGCCAGCGTTTGGCAGGACGAGGAACAGGGCCTGGTCTGACAAGGTGGATGGGCGAACATTTGGAATGCAGTCCTTGCGGTAGGTTGGCCAGATGAAAAAGATGTCATCTTTTGGCCGGGTCCGGAGGTGCTGCTGTCGCTCTTGTCTGATCGAGAAAGATAGGATTATACCTATTTAACCCAAACAATCCATTAGGGCATGCATGCATGGCGAGGTGAGTTGCGAGCCAGTTTGGCTGGCCGAGAGGCGTTTATAGCCGTAGCTATGGACGACGAACGGACAGGCAAAATGGCCGCAAATCAACTGTCAGGCAGCATGCAGGCACGAAGTGCCGCCTAATGGATTATTTGGGTTTAATGCTGGTGTCTTGCGCTGTACTTGGGTTGGTGGCCGATGTCAATACCTTGCGGCGGTTGAACAGTTCGCGGTAACGCTTCAGTGCGCTGGGGTCTGTCTTGGCTGCAACAATGGCCAAATCTTCTTCAACTTTCAGCTGCTCAATGAGCATGCGGTTGATCAGGTGACGCAACTCGATTTGGGCCTCTGCGGTATCGGTGTCAGATCCCAGCTCGAAGCCCGCCATCAGATTCAGCGCGTAATCTTCAATCGCCTCGCCTTTGAGGCCTTCGCGCAGAGCCACCCAGGGTTGCGGGCCGTGCTCATGCAGCTGACGCTCTAGCCACGAAAACAGCGCGCCGTGAGGCGTGGGCAAGTTGCAAAGCAGGCTGTGGTCTTCGGCAGAAAGCGATTCCAGTGTGGCCATGTTGTCGAGCAGCAGGCGTGCCGCGTGGTCGGTACGACTGGCGGGCAGGCGGCTGCCTCGAAGGTTGGATGAAGATGCCTGATTTTTAAACGTTTTACCCTTGTAGCCCTTGTATTCAAAGGGTGAGTCACTATTCTTTTTATATTTTTCAGTGCGTTCCCAGGTGTTCTGGTTGGAGCTGGGATACCAAACGTTCATCAGTTCACGGTTGGACAATTGCACCAGGTCGGCAAACTCGGTGAGCAGCTGTTGTTTCAGGGCACCGTCGGGCAGCAGATCCCACAGGGGTTTGGCGTTACTGGCCAGGTGCGCTCGCCCCTCGGCACTGTGCAGGTCGCAGCCGTCGCGGGCGGCGTCAATCAAAAAGCGGCTCAGGGGTACAGCTTCACTGACGTAGCGATTAAAGGCTTCTTTGCCGTGTTCGCGGATGAAGCTGTCGGGGTCGTGCTCGGGTGGCAAAAACAGGAACTTGACGCTGCGTACATCAGTGGCCAGGGGAAGGGCAGCGTCGAGCGCTTTTCTGGCGGCACGCCGGCCGGCACTGTCGCCATCAAAACTGAACACCACCGCGTCGGTAAAGCGCAACAGCTTTTGCACATGTTCGGCTGTGCAGGCAGTTCCCAGGGTGGCGACGGCATTGGGGAAACCCAGTTGGGCCAAGGCCACCACGTCCATGTAGCCTTCTGTGACCAGGGCATAACCGTGTTCGCGCAGCGCGGCGCGGGCTTCAAACAAGCCATAGAGTTCGCGGCCCTTGCTAAACACCGGGGTTTCCGGGGAATTCAGGTATTTGGGCTTGTCGTCACCCAGCACCCGGCCGCCAAAACCAATGTATTCACCTTTGATATTGCGAATTGGGAACATGACCCGATCACGGAACCGGTCGTAACGTTTGGCCTCCTGCCCTTCCTCTTCATTCAGAATGACCAAACCACTTTCCACCAACAGGGGGTCGTCGTAATTTGGGAAGACGCTGGCCAGGCTGTGCCAGCCTTCGGGTGCATAACCCAGACCAAATTTCTTGGCCACTTGACCCGAGAGCCCGCGTCCCTTGAAATAAGCCACGGCGCGCTCGGAACCCTTGAGTTGTTTTTGGTAGGCTTTACTGGCTTTTTCAAGCACTTCATTCAAGGTGGATTGTTTTTCGCGCTGTTGGGCGGCGCGCGCCCGGTCTTGCGGGCTGGCATCGTCTTCAGGCACTTTCATGCCAAATTGCTGTGCCAAGTCTTGCACCGCTTCGACAAAGCTCATGCCCGCATGTTCCATCAGAAATCCGATGGCGTTGCCGGTTTTACCGCAGCCAAAGCAGTGGTAGAACTGCTTGGTTGGGCTGACCGAAAAAGACGGTGATTTTTCGCTGTGGAAAGGGCACAGGCCCATGAAGTTGGCGCCGCCTTTTTTGAGCGGCACATAGCGTCCGACAATTTCCACCACGTCGGCGCGCGCAAGCAATTCCTGAACAAAGGTCTGGGGGATGGACATGGCTGGATTGTAGAAACCAGCGCCCGACCGTTTGCGCCGGACTGGACTTATCGCGGTGCCAGGCGGATGGCTCCATCAAGCCGGATGACTTCGCCATTGAGCATGTCGTTCTCAAAAATATGCAGCGCCAGTTTGGCGTAGTCCTGGGGCGTGCCCAGACGCGAGGGGAAGGGCACATTGGCCGCCAATGCGTCTTGCACTTCTTTCGGGAAGCTGAACAGCATGGGGGTGCCAAAAATGCCGGGGGCAATGGTCATGTTGCGGATGCCGTTGCGTGCCAGGTCACGCGCAATGGGCAGCGTCATGCCCACAATGCCCCCCTTGGAGGCGCTGTAGGCGGCTTGGCCAATCTGGCCGTCGTAGGCCGCGACAGAGGCGGTAGAAATCAGCACCCCGCGCTCACCTGTGGCTTCCGGCTCATTCCTGGACATGGCATCGGCACATAGGCGGATCATGTTGAAGCTGCCAATCAGGTTGACGGTGATGCATTTGCCAAACAGAGCCAATGCGTGCGGGCCGGATTTGCCTACCGTTTTTTCGGCTGGTGCAATGCCGGCGCAATTGACCAGGCCCATCAGTTTGCCCAGGCTGCAGGCTCGGCTGACGACGGCCTGGCCGTCTGCCTCATTGCTGACATCACATTGGACAAAAACACCCCCTATCTCTTTGGCGATGGCTTCGCCCTTGTCGGCTTGCATGTCTGCAATCACCACTTTGCCCCCTTTGCTGCTGAGCATGCGGGCGGTGCCTTCGCCCAAGCCAGACGCGCCACCGGTGACGATAAATACTTTGCCTGCGATGTCCATGGACTCTTCTCCAGAATTGATTGACGTTAACGTAAACGTCAATTATGGCGTATCGATATAACTGGATATTTATTGCGGTCGTTTTCGGTTGTACTGTGGATTGCCGCTATACTCTCGCCTCTCGGATACCCTTAGGCGCGTAGCTCAGCTGGTTAGAGCACCACCTTGACATGGTGGGGGTCGTTGGTTCGAGTCCAATCGCGCCTACCAAATTTGGTAGATATAAAATCCTTGTAATTCAATGAGTTACAAGGATTTTTTTGTTTTTGGTCGTAACTATTCGGTGAATTCATAGCCAAAATTACTGGCAAAGTATGTTGGTGAAGTTTTTTCGTAGCGGGTAGCCCAGATAGTGATAGCGCGCAATGAACTCATTACAAAGATGTGAGGCCGCATTCCCACTGACCAGACGCAGCGTCAAATTGGCCATTTCATGCATCGGTTGAGCGATTGGTGCTTGTGCATCGCTTGCGGTCGTGGGCGGGAAGTCAGGTCGTCGGCGTGCGTTGGATTTGCGAGTGCGCCAAACTGATCAATCTGTCAGCCTGCATACGCGCAAGAGCCACCCGGCACGTCATGTCCTTGAGCTCCCTGTTGGGCTGGGTTCAGTGCCACGGTTCACACAATTTGCGCGTCAGCGGCGAACGCTTGAGCTTGAGCTTGGCTCGCATCAGATCGCAGATCGTCTGGATTTCTTCAGGGCTGAAATAACGTCCACAGTAAACACTCATGTGCTGTTCAAGCCCTCGAAACCCTCGGTGATGGGGCAGCAGCGCATGGCAGCGAGCCGCTTGGCATTCATCGTCCAAGGAAGAAACGGCATCAGGTCGCTGGGCGAATGATCTGCGTTGTCGGCGCAGGCTTGCAAATTAGGGCTTGTTCATGAATAAGCTGTACATTTGGCCACCGGATTTGGAATGCAACGACGCAGTGCGCCCAAAGTTAGCGAGTCAAATGTGCATGTTATGAGTGAACAAGCCCTTAGCACCCAGCCAAGTGCGTGCATTGATGCCCCAAAGTCTAAGGGTGGCCATCAGGATGTACATCTGTGGCCAACTCGCCCGAGTCCTTGCTGCCTGAGCCATAGAAATTCTTGCGCCCGACCACCGAGCCACGCATGTCACGCTCAACCCAATTTTTGTCGGTGGTGATACGCCATCCAGGGAGCCGCATGCTTGTACACATGGGTGCGACGGTAACGGAAAAAGTGAAATGTGTTCAGCAATTTTTACAAATCTGCTGGCGACTCACAAGAAACAATTTCCTTGTTTCTTGTGAGCGACGGCTATGCACCCCTCTCGGCCAGTCAAACTGCCTCGCAACTCACCTTGCCATGCATTCTTGCCCTAGTGGATTAATCTCGGTTTAACTACGTTCGTGCGCATACCCCATGGGATGCCTGGCGAAGCGATGGCGTTTTTTAGTAAGTCCTTTGTCAGTTGTGGACAAAAATGTGTCGTTTGGTAACTTTTGTTAGCGAAAACCCCTAGGCTTGATAAATATTAAGTCTTTTAATATCGGTATGCATTCAACTTATAAGGAGACCTTGATGCCTTTTTCACTTTCCACCAAACTCCGGCTTTCCCAGATCGCCAAAGCAAGCTGTGTCGTTGCAGCCCTGAGTGTTGGCTTTGCCATTAGCGCTCAAGCGCAAGAGAAAAAATACATGTCCCTGGCAGATCAAATGATCCAGGACATGAAAGACGGCAAGATTGCCCCCCCCGGAGCAGAAGACCATGTGGTGCAAGAGCTGATCATCAAGCGCAACATTCCTATCACTTATAAATACATCAACACCCTGATGAACACGCCCAATGCCTTTGGCCCCGGCGTGGCATGTACCGTGTGCCACAACTCCAATGACCCGAGCAAAAGCTACCGTGGCTTGGACTTGTCCACCTGCAAGGGCATGATTGAAGGCGCGACTGAGAAACCAAAACATGTGGTGTTTACACCCGGAACCAATCCCAAGCGTGATCCATTGGTTCGTCGCCTGCGCAACAACCGCATGCCACTGGGCATGAGCTTTGACAACCCGACCTACACAGCCAACCATATTCTGGTGAAAAACTGGATTGATAGCGGTGCCAAAAACGATGACAACTTCCAAAAAAATGTGTTGCCTTTGTTCAAAACCGCCAATGCGTTTGGCCCTGAGTCCCCGGCATGCACGGCTTGCCACATGTCCAACCAAGAACCTCCAAGTTTCCACGAGTTGAACCTCTCCACTCATGCTGGCATCTTGCTTGGTGCGGACTCCATAGCCAAGGGTGTGGATAAAGCCACCAAGGTGATTATTCCTGGCAATTCGTCGCTCAGCTTTGTCTGGCAACACTTGTCTGAAGACCGTATGCCTCCCGGCATTGCGCCGTCTGAACCGCGTGACCACCCGAACACCACGATTTTGGCTACCTGGATCAAGCAAGGAGCCAAGTGCGATTGATGGTTTCAGAAAAACTGAACCGCCGCCAGGTTGTGGCGGCACTCGCAGCAGGTGGGCTTTTGCCCACCTTTGTTGTTTCTGCAGCGACAAAAACACCGCAGATACTGCGTCGCTGGACCAGTGGCAACGCCACGTTGGCACCCTTGGCATTGGTAGATGAACATGTGTTCTTTAACGGTGACAAAACACTGGGGCGCATCGACCCCGATCGCGCTGAACTGACCTGGAACGTGCCACACCGTCTGAGCAGCAACGCGGTTTACCGACCCCGAGCTGCAGGGCAATCTGTCATCAGCGGTGGCCAGCGCGAGCTGGGTGCCTGGCAGACGGCAGATGGCAAGCCACGCTGGCTGCATAAAGCCATACTGCAAGTGGGAACACCGTTTGTGACCCCGCAGCGCACCTATGTGGGCGACGGGCATGAACTGCTGGCGCTCGACAACGATTCGGGCGCGATTGACTGGCGTTTTTCCGACGGCACGGATTACACCGCTTCTTATGCGCCTACGGTGGCCAACGGCACGGTGTTTTTTGGTCCTGGCAATGGGCTGCTGTATGCCTTGAACGAGGCGGATGGCCAACTCAAATGGCAGCTGGACGAAAAAACCAAGTGGCAATACATCCGCCAGATGTACGTCAGCGGCAACATGCTGGTGGCGGGGACTTATACCGAGCTGCTCTACGGCATCAATGTCGACACTGGCAAGGTCAAGTGGACGTTCAAGGCGGGTAACTTCATCAACTCGCACCATGTCTCGGGCGACACCGCTTACCTGTGGTCACCCACTGGCTGGGTTTACGCGATCGATGTGGACACCGGCGCGGTGCGCTGGAAGCACCAGACCACCAAGTATGGCAACAACGCCGCCAACTGGGGGCCGATGATGGCCGAAATTGTGACGTTTGAGAACCAGGTTTATTGCCTGGATATGAACCAGATGCTGCATGTGCTCGATGCCGACACCGGCCGCGAGCGCCTGCGCCTGCCCTTTGCGCACGACCTGCGCCCCACGGTGTTGCCCTTGAAGGATGGCCGCGCAGTGATGGCCAGTGAGTCGGGCGAAGTGCAGCTGGTGCAGTGGTGAGCCACTCTTAACCTAAAGTTCCTCATCCAAAAAACCGCATTTCTTCAATGAACCCTCCGCATGAAATTGGGTTCCACGTGCTGTCTAAGGTTTGATTTGATCGATCAAGTCGAGTGCGTATTTTTGCCTCTGGTTGGGTGTTGTGACAATCTCAAAAGTGGTCTCGTCCGGAGCGCCACCAAGCGTGAATCATCCTAGCAGCCTGTCGGACTTTTGGTACATCGGCTGCAATCTGAGAACGCTTCGATGCCGAAAGTCCGAAAGTCCAAAAGCCCGACAGTCTCGTAGGACTCGTGCAGCAAAACGAGTAACTTTAAAATGCGCTAAATCATTGATTTAAATGATAATTTAGCCAATAACCCTGGGGGACTTCAGGCTAAGCCGCTAGGCTCAGGGCACTACTGCAATGCGCAATAACCAATGCCGCCAAGGGTGTCAGTAGAGCGTCGGGCAAGTCATGCCCCATGCCTGGGATCACTTCAAGGCGTGCACCAGCGATCTGTTGGGCCGTATCCTTGCCTGAGGAAAGCGGTATCAAAGGGTCGGCGTCACCATGGATCACCAAGGTTGGTGCAGTGATGGTTTTCAACAGCGCGCGCCGGTCGCCGCTAGCCAAAATAGCCAAGAGTTGTCGCGTTGTACCAGCTGGTGAATAAGCCCGGGCAATTCCTTGCCCAATGCGTTGCCGCAACGCAGCAGGATTTTGTGGGTAGTCAGGGCTGCCTATCACCTCAAATAACTTTGCCAGATGTTCGACCAGCGCTGCGGTCTGACCTGGGTCGGGTGGGGGGCGCAGGAGGGCAAGAGCTGCTTTAAGGCGGGGGCGCGACAAGCTGCGCTTGCCACTGGACGACATGACCGATGTCAGGCTCCACACCCGTTGGGGAAAATGCGCGGCCATCTCCTGCGCGATCATGCCACCCATCGAAACCCCGAGCACGTGCGCGCGGATAATGTGTAGTTCATCCATCACTGCAACAGCATCTTGCGCCATGTCTTGCAGCGTGTAGGGACAGGACACCGGCAGGCCAAAGAACGAGCGCATGGCCGCCAAGGGTACAGAAGCTGGAGCTGCATCGCCAGCGTGGGCAGACAAGCCACTGTCACGGTTGTCAAAACGCACGACACGAAAGCCGGCAGATACCAAGGCCTGGCAAAAGACATCTGGCCAGCTGGTGAGTTGCATGCCCAAACCCATGATGAGCAATACCGCTGGGTCATCGGACTTGCCTAGGGTGTCGTATTCAATCGGCCATGGCCCAGTGGTGCGCATGGTTCAGGCTACTGGATCAGAGGATGCTTTTCTGCTTATCTTGCGGCGTGGTCTAGCTTTGGCTTTGTCCGTGCCGGTTTGAAGCCCTCCAGCCAGCCCCAGATATTCCTGAAAACTGTCCCGCAAGCATTGCGCCAGCGCTTGCGGGTCAGGCAGTTGTTCGTAACAACTTGTAAACGAAATCACCAACATTTCGTTGTAACTGGTCACCGAGAAAACCAAACCCATGCCGTCGGCGATGGGCATGATGGCCGACAAATAGGTCAGGCGCGCGCCGAGCAAATACAGGGGGTGTTGCGGACCGGGCACGTTGGTGATGGTGCAATTGGCAAGTGGTGTCCAGTCACCCAGGCGGGCCGAGGCTGCACGCAACAGCTTGCTGCTCATAAATATGGCTGCTGAGGGTGCGTGACGCGATATGTCGTTGAGTTCGCGCGCACCCATGGCATTTCTTATCACCTCTGACGATGATGTCGTGTCGTTGATCAACTGCAAGCGTTGCACCGGATCAGCTATTTGCGTAAAAAGGTTAACTCGAGCCCAAGCGAAGCAGTTTGAACCGCCATGTGCAGCCTTATCTCTGACATTGATGGGCGCGGCCGCTACCAAACTGTTTTCAGGCAGCTCATGCTGCAGCATCAGGTATCGGCGCAAACCGCCGGCACATACCGCGAGCACTACATCGTTGATGCTGGCGCCTCTGACTAAACCTTTGATTTGACGAAAATCTGCCAGGTTGAAACGGCGCGTGTCAAACACCCTGTGGGGAGATACCACCGTGTTGAAACGGGTCAACGGGAAAGATTCTGGAAGCTGCAAGAACTCGTTAATAAATGTTTTGAAGGTCAAGCCCATCAGACCCAACCCTTTGCTAAGGGGCTCCATCATGCGCAGCGGGAAACTTGCGGCATGACAACCCGCACGCCACATCAGCGAAAGGTTGCCCGGCGCTTCCTGCGGAAACCAGGGTGCGGGCGGCGGTGCTTTGGGGGTATGGTCTGTGTCATCATGCATCAGAGCGGTGATCAGGTGACCACTTGCAACATCCACTGCAGCATGGTGAATTTTTAGCAATACCGCGAAACTGCCAACTGGCAAATCCAGAAAACTGTCCAACCCCTCAATCACATACATTTCCCACAAGGGTCGCTGTAAATCCAGCGGCCTGGCGTGAATGCGTGACGCTTGAATGCAAAACTGACGCCAGTCGCCCGGCTTGGGCAAGGCGATGTGCCGCACGTGGTATTCGATGTCAAAGTTTTCATCTTCAACCCAGTACGGGTAATCCAGATCCAGCGGCACCCGCAGCACTTTTTGTCGCAATACTGGCATTTGTTCCAGCCTGTTTTCGAGATGGGTCAGAATTTGCTTGAAACGCACCACGCCGTGTGGCGCTGTCGTTTGGTCATAAATGTGAAGCAAAGAAACATTGGAGTTGGCGTGTGCTGTGTCCGAATAAATAAAGGCTGCATCAGTCGCACTGAGCTGGCGCATGGGTAGCTGCTTTGTTTGTGGCATGTTTATTGACTTGGAAACCGTTAGGCCATTTTGTCGGTGGGCAACACGCGCCACACCTGCGCCAGCAAGCCGGTCGGTACAAAGGGTTTCCAGTTTCCCTCTGGTTGTGCCAAGCGGTCGGCAATTACACTGAGCACGACACCGTTGAATCCCAAGCCAATGTGACTGCCGGGCACCCGAATGTTTTCGTGCAGGGTCGGGTCGCCGTCAATAGTGGCTTCTTGCGGCGGCACCACACCATCGCCCAAAGAATACAGACAACTGGTTGGCACTGCGAGTCGACGGTGTTCACGCAAGTTTTTGGCGCGCGGAGCCATGGCGTGCGCGGATGAACCCATTTTGTGAGACACCAGTCTGTACAAGGCTTTCATGGCCGCCGGCGACTGGCTGCCACTGGCATCCATGCTGACCGGGCTGCCCAGCGTGATAATGCTGCGCACACATTCCAGAGCATGCTCGGCACCGTACAGGGAAAATACGCCGCCCAGACTCCAGCCAACCAAGCTAACCTTGCGCCCTGTGGTGTAGTGCAAGTAGCGTATTTTTTGCGGCAATGCACTTGCGTGCTTGCTGCGAAACCCCAGGTTGCGTCCAAAACCCCAAGTGTGAACATCGTAGCCCTTGCGCTTCAGGAAAGCCTTCAGGACAAACAGCGACTTTTCATCAGCCATGAAACCAGGCAGCAACAGCACCGGATGCCCGTCTCCCCTGGGTGCTTGCATCAGGAGTGGCAAAGACGCGGGCAGCAGGGCGGCCTCCAACAGGCCACGAGGCTCCAGCAAAGAATGCATCACATGCGGTGTACCGGTGTGGGGGTGACGAATGACTTTGCGGCTGAAAGGCATGGATAGATAAATTGTTGCTAGGTTTTGGCCGATTTGGCCGATTTGACCGATTTGACCGATTTTGCACTGGCTGGTATGGCCCGCAATGCCGCCTTGGCAGTGGTACAGGCACGCATTTCCTGAAAAGCAAAAAGAAAATCATCGGCCAGTTGCTGCACATTGAGCACCGCGCAGCGAGCGACGGTCAAGCCCAGGCACAGCTTGCCGTCATAACTCATCAGCGTAATGTTCAAACCCACGCCATGCTCGACAATGGACAGGGGCCAGTAGCCCGTCATGCGCAGGCCGCCCACGTACAAAGGCATGGTAGGGCCTGGCACGTTGGAGATCAGCACATTGGCTAGTGGTGGCAGGGTGTCGGGTATCCCGCTGCGGCCATACAAATTTGCAAGCGCACCCACCAGCCAAGGCACGCCAATGGAGGGAAAGTCCGTTGGGATTACCGATTTGGATTGTTTGACCACGAGCTTGGTGGCCGTGGTGTGCCTGCGCACTGCCTGCACCCGCTTAAGCGGGTTGGCTATGTGGGTGGCCAAACTCACCAGGCTGAGCGTGGCCTTGGTGTGAAACCCGGCGTCGCCCTTGCTGCGCAGCGAGATGGGCATGGACGCGATCAAAGACTTTTTTGGCATAGCCCCCAGTCGCTTCAGATAGCGTCGCAAAGCCCCGCCACATACTGTCAACACCACGTCGTTCACCGTGGCCTCGCAGACATGGGCGATGGCTTTCACATCAGCTAGCGCGATGGTTGCAGCGGCAAAGCCGCGTTCGTGGCCAATGGTGACATTCAATGGTGTTTTCGGTCCAAACGCCATACTGCGCTTGACACCTTGCTTGGCCGCGGTTGGCTTGGATGTCGGATGTTCGCCGGAACTGCTCACCAAGCCAGCCAGGGTGCGCATCGTCCCTGGTAAGTCACGCACCAGTTTCACATATTCCGTGGCATCGTGTTTAAAGGCCGTCGCAACCATATGCAAAACACCCGGTCTGTCGTCAACCTGAGTAGCTGCATCAGGCCGGGCAGGGTGCAAGGCAGGGTTGGCAGACGTATCAAAAAGCGCATAGGCCAATGCTGCGCCAGCTTCTCCGTCGAGCAGGGCATGATGAATCTTAAAGTAATACGCTTTCTCGCCACTGGCCAGACCTTCAAGCACATACAACATCCAAAGTGGCAAACTGCGGTCGAGCAACTCCGCATGCAGGTTGGCCACCACAGATTGCAATTGCAACCAGCTGCCCGGCGTCGGGATGCGGATGCGTTCAATATGCCTGCTCAAGTCAATTTCACCCTGCAACCAAACGGGGTTGGCAAAGTTCAGTGGCATGCTGGCGAGCCTGCGCCGCAAGACCGGGACCATGCTTCTCTTCAGCATGGCAAATACTGCTGCAACAAAATCCCCTTGATCGTGCGCTGTGGCCTCAAACACATGCAAAGAGCCCACGTGCATCGGAGTTTCAAAGGTTTCAAGGTTCAAAAAGATGCCATCCAGACCGCTGAGTGGCTCCACACCAGACATCGTTTTTGTCACAGTTGTCTTTCCATTATTGGGGTATCGCAATTAAGCTGAACCATTTTACGGTTCACAATCTTCAACGTGTCAGCCAGTGTCACTTCGGTTACACAGCTGAATTTTTGACTTTACAAGCGTGTTTTTCGGGTTCTGCGCCATGCCGGGTTGCACAAGTAAGTCAAGTCAGCCGAGATTGTTCATTAGGCGGTGCTTTGCACCTGTTTGAACGCTGGCTGCAGCTTTGCGGTCATTTTGAGCGTCTGCTCGGTGTTCATAGCCATGCTATGAACGTCTCACAGCCTTGCATACTGCCTCGCAAACCTGATCGCCATCATTTCAAACCCTAAGCCGGACAAGCCGGAACCAAAAAGGCAACACAAAACCTCGGTCGTGCGCAAGATTTTTGGACGTTCAGCCGATTTACGTCCCCGCAAATGTTCTTGGGTTGACCAAGAGAAAGTTTGTAACCCATTGGGTTTAAAGGCATTTTGCCCATGGCGAAATAATCGCCGGATTCATTTTGACACATCAGAATTCTTCGCAGGAAATGTGAAGACTGAACTTGTTAGAGACTAATGAACAATTTCGGTTAAAAAAAAGGGCTGATCTTACGACCAGCCCTTAAGGGATCCCTGAACCAGAAGGTTTCGAAAGGACCCGAGGAGACAACCTGCAAAAGCCAATGGCTTTAAAAATAACTTGGTGTCAAGTATCTCAGGGTTTTCCCGAATTATTTAGAGTCACTTGTCTGAAATTTCAAGAATAACCAAAAATCAATCTGATGACTGTCATTAACGTTTTTTGGCAGCCGACTTGGTTGCGTTTACAGCAGTCGCTGTCACAGTTTTAAAGTTGGTTTCAGCGACATCTGTAGCTTGTTTGACAGCCTTTTGAACAGATTCGAGTGCGTTGTTAGCAGCTGCAACAGCGCTTTTCATGACTGCAACGGCAGTTTCAGAACCGGCAGGTGCATTCTTTGCAGCCGAATCCACCAAGCCCACAAATTTTTGTTGCGCTTCGGCGGCTTGGCTTTCAATAGCTTTGGTGAACTCGCCAGTGGTGCCGGTGGCGATTTCATACAAATGACGGCTGTAAGCGGCCGTCTTTTCAGCCAAAGGCTGCAGCAGGCTTTGTTGCAGAGCCATCAATTCTTGGGCATCTTTCACGCTCAACAGAGCTTTTGCGTTTTCACCGGTTTCATTCAAAGCGGCTTTAGAGGCGCTCAGGTTCAATTCAACGATTTTTTCAATCCCTTCAAAGGCCTTGGAAGTCAAACCCAGCAGGGTTTCGACATTGGCTTTTTGAGAGGCGAGAACTTGTTCTACGGTCAGCATAATGATTTCTCCTAGAGGTTAAAAAAGACATGTGCTCCGAAACTGAGGCTTTCCTCTGTCATGTTGCAGTGCAGCATAGTTTTGATTATAGGGTTACCCCGCTCAACTACAAGCATTATTTGTTGCAATGCAACAATGCAACATAGAATTTGTCAAAAAACATTGAGAATCTTCACCGTTGATCACAGCAACTTCTGGGGGATGCTCATCTAGCTGGCCTAGCAGCCTGTCGGATTTCCGGCATCGAAGCGAAATTCGACCCAAGCGAAGACAATTTGTGCCTTATTTGCAGCCTCATAGCCTTAGCTTATGGATGGGGAAATAGCAAATATCCCATTTATGACGGCACTTGCGGGCGCACTGCGTTGTTGCAAAACACTAATGTGGCTCGCCACATGTCGCGTTTTGCGCCTAGCACTGCATCCCGCCAGCAATCGCCATAAATGGGATATTGGCAATTCCAGCATCCCTAAGCCGGACAAGCCGGAACCAAAAAGGCAACACAAAACCTCGGTCGTGCGCAAGATTTTTGGACGTTCAGCCGATTTACGTCCCCGCAAATGTTCTTGGGTTGACCAAGAGAAAGTTTGTAACCCATTGGGTTTAAAGGCATTTTGCCCATGGCGAAATAATCGCCGGATTCATTTTGACACATCAGAATTCTTCGCAGGAAATGTGAAGACTGAACTTGTTAGAGACTAAGGGGCAAGAAGGCTGTAAAAATGGTTCGCTGTGGTCGAATTGCAGCCGATGTTCCGAAAGTCCGACAGTCTCCTTGGGCAAAGGGCGCTGTTGGTGCGTCATTGGCGGTTTGGGTGACAGCGGTGTCGGTTAAAGATGTTTTTGCGTGAATGGGTGCTACGGTAACGAAAAATGCAAGTGTGTTCAGTAATCTTTGCATCGCCCTACGCGGCTTACCGAATGCTTGCGAAAGATTCGATATTGTGCCCATTTTTTTGCATCCACTTAAATGTTTCTCTTTCTACTTGGATACGGTATGAATGCTAATTTGTTACAACTCTCAAATATTCTCTACCCTGCTTTTACCCAAGCGCTGCAGCACAAAATCGATTTCAAAACCAAACCTCTGGGCTCGCTGGGTCGACTTGAATCTTTGGCTTTAAAAATCGGTGAAATTCTAAATACCGATGCACCGGTGCTCCAAGACCCGCAAATGGTGGTCTTTGCCGGCGACCACGGCCTGGCACGGCGGGGTGTGTCGGCTTTTCCGCAGGACGTAAGCTGGCAGATGGTGGAAAACTTTTTGGCCGGTGGCGCCGCGGTGAGCGTGTTCTCGCGCTTGAACGGCATTGCGCTGACGGTGGTGGACTGCGGCGTCAACCACGACTTTCTGGCCGGCTTGCCTGCGGGCACGCAACGCCCCGGTTTGCGCGTCTGCAAAGTGGCCAGTGGCGAACACGGCACGGCCGATTCAAGCGTGCAAGCCGCCATGACTGCAGCGCAATGCCAGCAGGCCATGCAAAACGGCATGGCTTTGGTCAAAACCTTGCCCGGCAACGCGCTGCTGCTGGGCGAAATGGGCATCGGCAATACATCCGCCGCGTCGCTGTTGTTGTCGCGCCTGGCTGGGTTGGACATTGAAGTCTGCACCGGTGCGGGCACTGGCCTGGATGCCCCGGCGGTGCAGCGCAAAACGGCCATTCTGCGTGAGGTGTTGGCGCTTCACGCTGATGCCAAGTCGCCGCTGGACGCGCTGGCGGCGCTGGGTGGGTTTGAGATTGCCACCATGGTGGGGGCGGTGCTGCAGGCCGCACATGAGCGCCGGGTGGTGGTGGTCGACGGCTTTATTGCCACCAGCGCCGTGCTGGTAGCGCACGCCCTGCAGCCGCTGGTGTTGCAGCGTTGTGTGTTTGCCCACCGCTCGGGCGAGCGCGGTCACGAGTTCATGTTGCAGTATTTGGGCGTGCAAGCCTTGCTGGATTTGGGCTTGCGCCTGGGCGAAGGCTCGGGCGCAGCGCTGGCCTGGCCGCTTCTGCAGGCGGCTTGCGCCATGCTGCGCGAGATGGCCAGCTTTGAGTCGGCCGGGGTGTCTGAGAAAGCGCTCGTTGCTACGACACAAGTCTGATCGCGCACTTTCGTCATTGCGAGGCCGAAGGCCACGGTGATTCACGCCTAGAAATCATGGATCATGATTTTGGAAGTGATCTTTCACGAAGTGGCGGCTTCAGGGGCTTGGTATTTCCACCATCACCTCATTCCTGCGAAACATGGGCAGCGTCCAGGGTGGGTTGTAGCGTGCCAACTGCGGGCTGCCGATGGGCTTTATCTTTTCACCCGCCAGCCAGGCCAGCAACTCGTCGGTGCGCTTTTGGGTGCCGGCCTCGGTGTTGAAGCCCGAATAGGTCAGCACCGCCCAGGTTTTGGCTGGCACCTGGCGCAGTTGTACCGCCGGGTTGTTGGGTTGTGGCAGGCTGGCCAGGGTGTATTGGCTGGGCATCACAAAATGCACACGCCAGCGCTTGGCGCCTTGCAGCGTTTGCGTTTGCGTGCCGCCTGGTGGCGCATCAGCCACAGGTTCCATCGCAACTGGCGCGGTCATGGCGATTTTTTGCGAAGCGGCTGGCAGCGGCGTCATTGCCACCGGGGCTGTCATGGCGATCTTTGCTGAAGCGTTGTCTGTGGACGCGCCGGTGACCTTGTTGTTGCCAAAAATGTAGTCTGCAATGGCGCGAAAGCCCTTGCCAGAGGCCGCGTCCATGTCGCCTTCGACTGTGGTTTCTGCCACGATGAAAGCCGGGTAGCGCCGCAGCTCGATGGCATCGTGTTTGGAGAGCAGTTCAAATTTGGGTTCTTCAGTGGCCATGGCGTTGCTTCCAAGTAGCCCAAGGGCCACCAAAAAAAGGCGTTGAAATAATCCGAGATTGTTCATTAGGGTTTGAGTTGATGGCGAGCAGGTTTGCGAGGCAGTATGCAAGGCTGCGAGGCGTTCATAGCATAGCTTTGGACACCGAGCAGACACTCAAAATGACCACAAAGCTGCCGCCAGTGCTTAAACAGGTGCGAAGCACCGCCTGATGGACAATTTCGGATAATAGGCTCAAGTTGGGTGTCCTTCGGCATCTGCTTTGGTATCTGGTGCACTGGATTCATCGTCATCAGCGTCAACGGCAGTTGCTGCGTTTGGTTGCTGACCCGGTCGGCACATCTGCTCGCCGTCCCACTGCTGGCCGCACCAGCATCGGCCGTTGGCATCGATCAAGCAGGTTCCCGTGCCGCAGCAACGTGTGTCTTCTGTCATGTGAAGGCTCCCGATGAAATTGAATGTAGAAAATGCTATCAGCCTGTCCCATACTGTGGCTGTGGTGTCCGACAATGCCCCTTCTTTTTGCAAGCCCTGCTGCTGTCATGACCCCATTCATTCGCCACTACCTGCTGAGTTTGCAGTTTTTTACCCGTATTCCCATCACTGGGCGCTTGGCCGATTGGGTGGGCTACAGCCCGGCCATGCTGCGTGCCAGTGCCGGGCATTTTCCGGGTGTGGGCGTGTTGGTGGGCGCATTGGTAGCAGGGTTCACCGCGCTGCTCTTGATGGCGCTGCCACCCACCGGCTCGGCGACGCTGGTGGCGGCGGCGCTGGGCACGGCCTTGGGCGTGTTCATCACCGGTGCGTTTCATGAAGACGGGCTGGCAGATGTGGCCGATGGCCTGGGCGGCAGTGCGGACCGAGACCGGGCGCTGGTCATCATGAAAGACTCGCGCGTGGGCGCGTATGGTGCCATTGCGGTGGTGTTGGCGCTGCTGTGCAAAGTGGCTTTGCTGGCGCTGCTGGGTGAGGTGAGCGCGCCGCTGCTGGTGTTGGCGCTGTTTGCGGCGCACGTGGTGTCGCGCACCTGGCCGCTGCTGACCATTCGGCTGCTGCGGCATGTGGGCGATGCAGCGGGGTCCAAGTCAAAACCGCTGGCAGATCAGATCAGTGGGGCAGCGTTGGTCACCGGATGTTTATGGTGTTTTATGGCTATAGCCCTTGTTTTATATGTGCTATTAGCTACTGAATACATAGCAATTAACCTTTCGTCAGCCGGCTTGCTGCAGGCCTTGCTGAACGCCCTGGTGCTGTCGGCCATCAGTTGGGGGTTGATGGCACGCTGGTTTTGGCGGCGACTTGGCGGTTTTACCGGGGACTGCCTAGGGGCCACGCAACAGGTGGGCGAACTGGCGTTTTATCTGGGTCTGGCCGTGAGCCTGTGATGCTTCTGGTGCGCCATGCCCAGCCGCTGATCGTCCCTGGCGTGTGTTACGGCGCGCTGGATGTGGCGGCAGACCCGCTGGCGACGCGCCAAGCTGCCCAGGTGCTGGCGCAGCAGTTGCCGCAGGGCGCTTTGATGGTTACATCTCCGCTACAAAGATGTGAGCTGCTTGCGCAGACTTTATATGGGCTACGGCCTGATTTGGCTTATAAAAATGAGCCACGTCTTGCAGAGATGAATTTTGGTTGCTGGGAGGGGCAGCGCTGGGCAGATATTCCACAGCAGGCTTATGACGATTGGACGGCAGATTTTTGGCAACACCGTTTTGGAGGCGCTGAGAGTGTGGCCGAGTTCATGGCGCGGGTGGCCTCGGCGTGGCAAGAAACTGCGGCGCAGGTCTGGATCACCCATGCGGGTGTGATCCGCGCGCTGCGCTTGATCGAAAGCGGGGTGCGGGAGGTGCATGACGCGGCGCTGTGGCCTGCCGATGCGCCCGCCTTTGGTCAATGGTGTGAGTTGGGCGGGGAGCTGGTTGATTTCAGGTGATCAACTTGGTGTGTAGCGCTTGGACGTTCAAATTGAGGTTAAGCGGGCTTAGGTTGGTGCTTTGCCAAACATTTTTACCGTCTTTCTTGGCCTGGTACAAGGCTTGGTCGGCAGCTTGCAGCAGGCTGTCCATGTCGCTGCCGTGGTGGGGGTACATGGCCAGCCCCAGACTGGCGGTGACCCGCAGCGTGTGCTCACCCAAGGTGTAGGGTTGTGCCAGGGTGTCGAGCAGTTTGTCAGCCAGGGCAATCACGTCGCTACGGTGCTGCACCTCAGACATCAACACCACAAACTCGTCACCACCCAAACGGCACACGGTGTCAATTTCACGCACCAGTTCGCTCAGACGCTGTGCCATGGTAATCAGCAGTTGGTCGCCCACTGCGTGTCCCAGGGTGTCGTTCACCGTTTTGAAGTTGTCCAGGTCAAGGTACATCACCGCAAACTTGCCGCGGTTGCGCCGGGCACTGGCCAACTGCTGCCCAAAGCGGTCGCTGAACAACAGGCGGTTGGGCAGCTTGGTTAAAAAATCATGCTGCGCCTGGTGTTCAATGGCTTCTTCGGCTGCGCGGCTTTGGGTGATGTCGGCAAAAATGCCAACGCGGTTGACCACCTGGCCGTCGGCATCCAGTAGAGTTTGCACGTTGAGTTGTTCCAGAAACAGTTCACCAGATTTGCGCCGGTTCCAGACTTCACCAGACCAAGTACCGGTTTGCCGGATGGTGCTCCACATGTCGGCATAAAAGGCCCGATTGAGTTTGCCTGAGCGGTAAAAAACGGGCTTGTTGCCGACCACCTCGGCAGCGGCATAACCGGTGATGCGGGTGAACGCCGGGTTGACCGACACAATTTCGTCCTGGCGGTTGATGATCACCACCGCATCGCTGGCAAGCTCAAACACCTTGGCGTGCAGGCTGGTTTGCAGCATCGCGCGGCGGCGTTCGCCAGCCAGAATCGCCAGTGACAAGCCGACCTGTGAGTGGAGCAGGGCAGCGAACCAGAAGTTGGTCAGCCCGTAGCTCTGGAATTGGTCTGCAAACATGCCCACACCCAGATGTGCACTGGCCAGAGCCTGCAGCATGAACAGCAGTTGGATCAACACCGTGTTTCTGCGGCCGGTGCGCAGACTGGCCCACAAAATCAGCGGAAAAAACCAGACCAGCTCGGGCGGGCGTTCCAGCACCAGGCCAGCGGGTAACCAACCCAAAAACACCATTTGACCCACCGCCACGGCACAGAGCCACAGCAGTGTGGTTTCCAGCAGGGTGATGCGGTCACTGAAAAAGGGGCGGTGCTGTGCAAACAACAGGACTAGTGGTGTAAAAAATGCAATGCCCAGCAGGTTGCTGCGCCACCAGTGCCCCATCACTTCGGGCAAGGCATCGGCGCTCACGGTGTGTGCGAACCACATGAAGCTGCCGCCTACCAACGCGCTGGCCAGACTGGCCAGCCCGCCGCCCACCAAAGTGATGCAGAGCAAGTTTTGTATGCGTGTCAGAGTGAGTTCTCTGGCCGACAGGTGGGTTAAAAATTGATAGCCAACCCAGCTGCCAGTCAGGTTGGCCAGGACAAAACCTGTGGCCAGCAACGGGGTGGTGTCGATGAAGAGACTCGACAGCGCGGCAGCTATACCCACTGCAACCAGGTAGCGTGGGCCACCGACCAACAGCACACCCAGCGCAATGCCTGCAGGCGGCCAGAAGAAGGGCAGACTGTCTTGAACCTGTGCAAATTCCAGACCGAGTTTGGCCGTGACCAGACAGGCCAGAACGAGTCCGACTGACTTCAGAAAAAATGCCATGTCGCCAGAAAAATCGGGCGTGGAAAGCAGCAGAGGCTAGGAGGCTGTCGGACTTTCGGCATCGAAGCGAAATTCGACCCCAGCGAGGGCAGTTTTTGCCGGATTTGCTGGCTCATAGCCGTAGCTATGGGCCAAAAAGACGGTAAAAAATGAACCGCTGCGGTCGGATTACAGCCGATGTACCGAAAGTCCGACAGCCTCCTAGATATGCTGAGGGTGAACCTGCTTTGCGCGCGTTGCTTATGCTTTTCTATTCAAGGCCTTCTGCATTGGAAAGCCCCTGATCCAACCGCGCATTTTGAATCAAAAAAAAGATGATTGGCTCAGGGATATCCCGCAGGTGACTCATGTTCTTTGCTACAGGAACGCGGAGATGTCAGACAGCGCTTGTGCATCCGGTGGATTGGTGCACAGGGTCTGCGGGTCGAGTTTTAACAGTTGCAGCAACATTACAGGCAGCTGATCAACTGAGCTTGCTGTGACTGCACCCGCATCTGCCAGGCGTGCCGCCAGGTGCAGTACCGCAGCGAGTTTGTTGAAGCTGCTGGGCTGCAGCGGTTTACCGGCTTGACGCAAGCCATGCACCAGCGCGCCAGGAAAGTCCCAGTGTTGTGCTAGCTCTGCCGTTACTGCAGCTTCATCAAAGCCGATCAACGCGCGCTGGCGCACCCAGCGCTCACCCGGCTGAATGGGTTTGGCTTCAATGCGGGGCAGGGCAAAAGGGCATACCTGCCCCAGGTTGATTTCGCCCAGGCGCAGCATCATGCCGCATAGCCAGGCTTCTTGGTCGTCTACTTCGCACAGGTCAGCCAGCCACTGGGCGTAACCCGCACACAACATGCAAAAACGCCAAAACTCCATCGGTTCCATGCCCATGGGCAGGTGGTAGCTGCGCACGATGCAAATCGACAATGCCCGGGTGCGCACCAATGACATGCCAACCACATTGACTGCGCGCTCCAGGGTGTCCACCGTGCCGGACAGGCCAAACATGGCACTGTTGGCCATGCGCATCAGGGTGGCCGTCAGAGCCGGGTCTTTGCGGATGATTTGACACACCATGTAGGTGTCGGCATTTTCATCATTCAGGCTGCTGATCAGCGCTTGTCCTACCTCGGGCATGACTGGCCATTCGACATACTTCAGGAAGGCGGTCATTTGGGTAAATGGCATGCGTTCAGGCGTGTTCACGGCGCAAATTACCTCAGGTGTTTTTTGATTCGAACTCACAATTGGATGCTACCGCACACTGGGCGCATTTGGGGCTGCGCGCCTGGCAAATGTAACGCCCGAGCAAAATCAACCAGTGGTGGGCATGCACCAGATATTCAGCGGGTACGCGTTGCAGCAGGTGTTGTTCTACCTCAAGCGGTGTGCGACCGCAAGCCAGTCCGGTGCGGTTGGCCACCCGAAAAATATGCGTGTCGACCGCCATGGTGGGCTCGCCAAAAGCCACGTTGAGCACCACATTGGCGGTTTTGCGACCAACCCCCGGCAGGGTCTGCAAGGCCTCCCGGGTGCGCGGTACTTCGCCCGAATAGTGATCGATCAGTATCTGGCAGGTTTGCAGCAGATGCCGCGCTTTGCTGTGGTACAGGCCAATCGTTTTGATGTGCGCTTCCAGACCAGTCAGGCCCAAATCCAGCATTTTCTGTGGCGTGTTGGCCACCAAAAACAAGGTTTGAGTGGCCTTGTTGACACTGACATCGGTGGCTTGGGCAGACAGCAGCACCGCCGTAAGCAATTCAAACACGCTGGCAAATGCCAGCTCGGTTTGAGGCTGCGGGTTGACTGCAGCCAGGGTGGCAAAAAAAGCTTCGATGTCGGTCAACTTCATCAGGTGCGGCGGGTTAGTGGATGCTGACAAATGTGTCACACGATGGCAATTTATCTTTCAGCCAGCCGACATCCAGGCTCAGCTTCTCAATCACATCCACCGGCAGGTGATCAATGTCCTGCGCTTTGGCATGTGGCACATCGGCCAGGATGCCGGCCAAATGGATTACCGCGCCCAGTCTGGAAAAAGCCTGTTCAACCAATGGATCGTAGCTGCGCTCCAAGGCCTGAACCATTTGCAATGGAAAGTTCCAGCGCCGTGCTAGCTCTGCGGTTATTTGCCCTTCAGAGAAACCAATCAGCCGCTTTTCACGCTCCCAACGGCCACCCGGCAGCTTGGGCAGTTTTTCGACCTCGGTCAAGGCCTTGGGGTCGGCTTGTGCAATGAGCAGTTCGCCCAGGCGCAGCATCATGCCAGTGAGCCACGCTTGCTGAACGTCCATGCTCAAAGCGCCTGCCAGCCATTGGGCATAGCCCGCGCAGGCCATGCTGGTTTGCCAAAAGGTCTGCTGGTCTAGCCCTGGCACACTTGGAAACGATTCATTCAAGCAGGCCCCCACCGACAAGGTGCGTACCTTGGCCATGCCGACCATGTGAATGGCATCGTCCAGAGAATGCACGCCGCGCGGCAGCCCAAATTGCGCGCTGTTGGCCAAACGCAGAAGTTTCGCGGTGAGCGCCGGGTCTTTGGCAATGATGTCGCGCACTTCAGTGACCGATACATCGTCCTTGTTCAGCGTTTTGATCAGTTGGTGCGCCACCTCTGACATGGTGGGTAATTTAACGGTGGCAAAAAAGGAATCAAGATTGGACACGGGGAGCTCCTGTTTGTAGTGGGTATGTGATCGGTGACAATTTACCCCAATTACTAAGGGTTTGTTCACAAATAACATGCACATTTGACTCGCCAACTTTGGGCGCACTGCGTCGTTGCAAATTGCTTGTGCAGCAGGGCTGCACGGCACGCTTTGCGTCTCGCATTGCATCCCAAATCCGGCGGCCAAATGTACAGCTTATTCATGAACAAGCCCTAACCAACTCTGAGTGGCGGAGAACTTAGTCCTCAGTCCTCAGATTCGTTCGTATTTATTTTTCACAAGTCAACCAAGAGCCTTCATATGCACTTTGCCGATCGCCTTCAAAACGTTGAAACCTCCGCCATCCGCGAGCTTTTCAAACTGCTGGGCAAACCCGGCATCATCAGCTTTGCCGGTGGTTTCCCGGACCCGGCATTGTTTGATGCGGTGGGTATTGCACAGTCCAGCGCGGCGGTGTTGTCCAACAACCCTGGCCCGGTGCTGCAATACGGGGCTACCGAGGGCTACCAGCCGCTGCGTGAAGGCCTCAGCAGCTTCATGGCGGGCAAGGGCAGCACAGTGGCTGCTGAAGGCCTGATCGTCACCACCGGCAGCCAGCAAGCATTGGATTTGATCGGCAAGACCATGATTTCGCCAGGTGACAAGGTGATTGTGGAGGCGCCCACATTTTTGGCCACCATTCAGTGCTTTCGCTTGTATGGTGCGCACATTATTGGCGCGCCGATTGATGCCGACGGTGTCGATGTGGATAAGCTGGAGGCTTTGATGCTTGAGCACAAACCCAAGCTGGTGTACCTGATTCCTACCTTTGGTAACCCCAGCGGCGCTACCCTGTGCCTGGCACGGCGCAAACGCATTCTAGAGATTGCCGCCCGAACCCAAACCCTGGTGGTGGAGGACGACCCCTATGGTGAGCTGTACTTTGATACCGCACCCCCGCCGAGCCTGCTGGCACTGAGCGACAGCGTGCCTGGCAGCCGTGCATGGCTGGCGCATTGCGGCTCCTTCAGCAAAATTCTGAGTCCGGGTCTGCGTGTGGGGTGGCTGATTGCGCCGCCAGAGTTGTTGGCCAAAGCCACCATGTGTAAGCAGTTCAGCGACGCGCACACCAGTAACCTGACGCAAGCCATCTGTGCCCATTACCTGACCCTGAATCGATTGCAAGACAGCTTGGCGGTGGTGCGCCAAACCTACGCCGAACGCGCCCGTGTCATGGCGGAATGTTTAACCCATGAACTGGGCGATGCAATTGAATTCAACCAACCGCAAGGCGGCATGTTCTTCTGGGCGCGTTTGACCGGTGCGAATGGCAAACCGGCCAATGCGGCCGACTTTGCCAAGCGCGCCATCGAACAAGGCGTGGCTTTTGTGCCAGGCGTATCGTTTTATGCGCATGATGCGGACAAGTCTTCTTTGCGCTTGAGTTTTGCAACCGCCGATGTATCCAAAATTCGTGATGGCATTGCACGGTTAGGCCAGGCGTTGTCCTTTCATGATTGATGGAACAGGCTTGTTTTGACCCCTGCAGCATGTCGCTGGCCTTGGACATGACGCCTTCAAGTGCAACCTGTTCATACATGGGTCTTCTGCGTCTCTCCGTTACAACAGAAGCAGGCTGAAATAGCCAGGATTAAAGTGGTTGTCTCTACCTATACTTGTTGCTTAAACGATTTTTTACATGGGTGTCATACGTGAGCGGTAGAAACTTGAAATTTTGCAAAGGGTTTTTTCTTGGCTGACCAAGATTTGGCTGCCCTGGCTCTGGCTGCGTTTGATCAAGTCGTTTCTGCATCGCCCGGTTTCCGTGCGCGGGCTGGCCAGCGACAAATGGCGCAACGCATTGCTGACAGCCTCAATGACATCACACTGGGTGAGCACGATGCACCACAGGTTGCGGTGACGGTAATCCAGGCTGGTACCGGCGTCGGCAAATCTGCTGCTTATTTATCGACCACTGTGGCCATGGCACTGGCGCGCAAAACCCGGGTGGTGGTGTCTACCGCCACCGTGGCGCTGCAAGAACAACTGATGACCAAAGACCTGCCCGCGCTGGCGGCGGTGCTGGACCAGCCGTTTGTGTTTGCGCTGGCCAAAGGCCGTGGGCGCTACGTGTGCAAGCTCAAGCTGGAACGCCTGGTAGGCGGCGGCGAGGCGGTGGACATGTTTGAGGGCGACGACGAACCCGCAGCGCAGCCACAAAAAGCGCCCAAACCCACCAAGGGACAAATCTGGCAAGACCCGGTGGAGCGGCGCGTGCAGCTCTACGACACCCTGGCATCGGGCCTGGCCACAGGCAAGTGGGACGGCGACCGCGACAGCCTGGCCGAACAACCCGACCCTGCCGACTGGGGCACGGTGGCCGCCGAGCGCCACACCTGTACCGCGCGCCATTGCCCGCGCTTTGGTGCTTGCAGCTACTACCAGGCGCGCATGCAACTGGCGCAGGCCCAGGTGATCGTGGCCAACCACGACCTGGTGCTGGCCTCGCTGGGCATGAAAGCGCTGCCTGATCTGAACAATTGCCTGGTGGTGTTTGACGAAGGCCATCATTTGCCAGCCGTGGCGCTGGACCAGTTTTCCAGCGCCATGGAGTTGAGTGGCCTGCGCTGGCTAGACAAGCTGCCCAAAATCTTGATTGAGGTGGCAGAAAAAATGGGCTTTGTGCTAGCCCAAGATGTCTCCACCCTGGCGCAACAGCTCAAAACGGCCTTGTTGGAAGCTAGCCGCCTGGCGATGGAGTTTTTGCGCGGTATGACCAGCACCTACGACGTGGTGCACCGCTTCAAGGAAGGCGTGGTGCCCGAGGCCATGCTTGAACCCTTCAAGCTGATCCACGGCCACGCTGCAGCCTTGTCCGATGCGCTGGAAGCCCTGGGCGCAGAACTTAAATTGCGCGCCAAAGAAGACCCCACGCAGGCGGCACAAACGGCCACGCAATACGCCAAGCTGGGGCCGCTGGCGCCCAAGATCAACAGCGTGGTGGCCACCAGTTCGATGTGGTTGTCTGACAGCGAGCCGCCCTTGGCCAAGTGGCTCAAGTCCGACACCAGCTCCGGCCTGGTGCACCTGAGTGCCCACGTCTGCCCCATTGTGCCCGGCGACTTGTTGCGTCGGCATGTGTGGGCGCAGGTGCGCGGCGCGGTGGTCACCTCGGCATCACTGACCACCTGCGGTAGTTTTGATTATTTTCTGGCCGAGACCGGCTTGGCAGACTTGCCGCAGGTGAGCACGCTGGCGGTAGACAGCCCGTTTAACTACCGGCAACAGGGGCAGCTGATTGTGGCTGACACAGCGGCGGATGCCCGCCAGGTAGAGGCTTACACCACCGAGATGGTGGCCGCGCTGCTGGCCGATTTGCAAGACGTGCCGCACGGCGCACTGGTGCTGTTTACCTCACGCGTGCAGATGCAGGCAGCGGTGAATGCGCTCGATGCCCATTTGCTCGACGTGGTGCTGGTGCAGGGGCAACTGGCGCGCGCCAAGTTGCTGGGCATCCACCAGGCGCGGGTCGAGGCGGGCAGGCCGTCGGTGATTTTTGGCCTGCAGTCGTTTGGCGAAGGCCTGGATTTGCCCGGCAGCTTGTGTGAAACCGTGTTCATCACCAAGCTGCCGTTTAGCCCGCCCAGCGACCCGGTGGAAGAAGCGCGCGCTGAGTGGCTCAAGCGCAGCGGGCGCGACCCGTTCTCGGAGCTGGTGGTGCCCGCCACCGGCATCAAGTTGCTGCAGTGGACTGGGCGCGCCATTCGCAGTGAAACCGACCAGGCACGCGTGATTTGTTATGACAAACGCCTGCTTACCATGGCCTACGGCAGGCGCATGTTGCAGGGCTTGCCGCCCTACGCAGTGTCGCGTCGGCCGGTGCGGTGACGCGATGTCATTGCTGGGCGGGTTTTAACCCGCCATGGTCGACTGAAATCGACCCTACAGAAGCCCAATTCATCGCGGTAAAAGAGGTATCGCCCTCTTTATCTTTCAGCGCAGGGGAATTGCTTTGGGTAAGGGCTTGCATGCGCGCCTATGGCGCGCATGTGAAAGGATCAAAAAAAATCTTAATGGCTGAATTTGTGAATGCGTTGCTGGGCTTGATGGTGCGGCTGGTGTTGTTCTTGGCTGGCTTGAGCTTGATACTGCTGCTGGCGTGGATGCTACAGCGAAGGCTCCGAGGTACAACTCTTTGGGGGGCGCAAGGTGCTGCGAGATACAGCAACGGTCAGCAACGGTCAGAGCAGCCCAGCATGACTTTCACAGGCAAGTTTCTTCACGCCTTCATGAATTCGGAGCGGATCAAGTCCCATTTGCCAATGGAGTTAACCCGTGGCAAAGATCGTTTTCAGCTGACAGCATGGAATTTGACAACCTCGGCCGTGTCCTGCTGCTCAAGGGTTGGGTGCGTGGCATGTTGCTGCCTGGCGTAGCCCCATGAAGTTAAAGTCTAAGACACCACTGGCTTTGATCACAGGAGCCTCCAGCGGCATAGGTCAGGCTCTGCACTACATGCAAAGAGGCTGACACCTGGCTTTGGTCGCACGCCGTACAGATGTAATTCATTCGTGGTTTGACACTTATGAAACAAGCTGGTTGCTTCAATAAGTGCAGATGGACATGGATAATTTCAGTCTCAGTCAGGTTCATCTTTTGGGTACTAGCGCTACCCACCCGATTGAGCCACTGGCAACGCGCCTGGGGTCGCTGCTCTTCCTTGCGGTCAGTAGCCCGCTGCGGTGTCACGGCTTATCCAGCCGCGTTACCAGCAGCCCACTCGGTCGCGTCCAAATCAGGAATCTGGGCGGTTGTCGGACTTTCGGCACCGAAGCGTTCTTGAAGAGCTGCGTAGCCAAATTCGACCCCAGCCCAGCGAGGACATTTGTTGCCGGATTTGCAGGCTCATAGCCGTAGCCATGGGTCAAAAAGTCGGTAAAAAATGGACGGCTGCGGACGGATTGCAGCCGATGTAACGAAAGTCCGACAGCCTCCTAGGTTAAATCCCCAATTTGAAAACAATCAAAAGCATCAAGCGTCCCCGACTTATCCGGTAACGCGCTGCACTGATCTGGTGGAGCAGTGATGTGGCGAGGCCGGGTTATGACGGGTTATCATCACATCCATTCATACGGTGTCACTGTGTTTCAGAATTAAGACAGAAAAAGATTTGACGATACTTTTGACGATACTTTTTTTGAAACAGAAAAATTTAATTAATCAAATCAAATACTTAGAGGTTGGACGCGGTTCCGGTCTCGGCACCAATACACTTACACCACATGGCTCGCTACAACGCACCTCTAGAAATTCATGTTCATGGACAAGTGACATTGCGTGGCGATGTCACTTTTGTCCATCTGCAAGACGCACTTAAACCCTTGTGGAAATACGCGGGTTCGCGCTCTCTTGCTGATGCCGCAGGCAGCTTTTACGAAGATGAACCTGGTATCAAATTCGATGCCCACGAGCATCTGTTACAGATGTGCTGGACTGTGGAAGGCGACGATGATTTCCGTCAAGCTCTGGACGAAATGTGCATGAACCTCAACGAGTTAGCGCAAACGGGCGCGGCCATTGAGGTCACTTTTTACGATGCCGAGTTTGATGAAGAAGAAGAGGGTGATTCCCCTGACGCTGAGTCACGTGACGACTTTGTCATCTTGTTTGTGGGCCCCGACCCGGCCTCCATCATGCAGGTGCAGCGCGACTTGCTGGTGCAAGACGTGGTGAGCCTGATGGAGCGGCACTTTGATGGTGCGGAATTGGGTGGGGTAGTGGCTGCCATTGACACGCTTTTCAGCCAGCGTTTTGATGACCTCGTCAGCTCCCTGCAGTTAGGCAGGCCGCCGCGCGGCGGCGGAGGCATGGGGCACGGTGGGGGCCGCAAACCACGGCATTTGCATTGATCATTTTTTAGTCAAAGATCATGAACCCATCCGCAGCCTTAAAACCCAGCCCTGCGCCAGGGCGGCCAGAAAAATTGCGTTTGGGCGACGTGTTGGTGCAGCAAAAGCTGATATCCCAAGAGCAGCTGCAGCAAACGCTTGACCTGCAGCGCCAGACCGGCAAAAAAATGGGCCGCTTGCTGATTGAAACCGGCTTGATCACCGAAGAGTTACTGGCCAACGGCTTGGCCAGACAGCTGCGCATCCCGTTTGTCAACCTCAAAACATTTCCGTTCAGGGCCGACGTGGTCAAGCTTTTGCCAGAGGCTGCGGCGCGTCGCTTCAGGGCGCTGGTGCTGGAGGACAAAGGCGACACCCTGCTGGTGGCGGTGGCTGACCCATTGGATTTGTTTGCGTTTGACGAACTCACCCGCATTCTTAAGCACAATATTTCAATAGCAGCAGTGCCTGAGAGCCAATTGGCGCTGGCCTTTGACCGTTTGTACCGACGCACCGAAGAAATCAGCGGTTTGGCGCGCGCGCTTGAAAAAGACCTAGGTGATGCGGTGGACTTTGGCGAGCTCACTGCCAGTGTGGGTACAGAAGGTGCGCCCGTAGTCCGCTTGTTGCAATCGGTCTTCGAAGATGCTGTGCAGGTGGGTGCTTCAGACGTGCACATTGAGCCCCAAGAGTCGGGCTTGCAAATACGGGTGCGGGTGGACGGCGTGCTGCAAACCCAAACCCAGGCCGACAAACGCATTGGTGCCGCCTTGGCTCAGCGGTTGAAGCTGATGGCTGGGCTGGACATTTCAGAAAAGCGTTTGCCGCAAGACGGACGCTTCAGCGTGCGCCTGCGCGATCTCACCATTGACGTACGCTTGTCCACTTTGCCCACCAACTATGGTGAATCAGCGGTGATGCGTTTGCTTAGGCAAGGTGCTGGCATGAAACGCCTGGACGACATTGGCATGCCGCCAGACCTGCTCAAGCGATTTCGCGAAGTGTTGGGTCGAACCTCGGGTTTGGTGCTGGTCACCGGTCCCACCGGCTCGGGCAAAACCACCACCCTTTATGCCGCTTTGGCCGAGATCAACGCCGCAGAGCTCAAAGTCATCACCGTTGAAGACCCGGTGGAATACCGCTTGCCTGGCCTGACCCAAGTGCAGGTCAACGAGAAGATTGATTTGACCTTTGCCAAGGTGTTGCGTTCCTGTTTGCGGCAAGACCCCGACGTGATTCTGGTGGGCGAAATGCGCGACGAAGAAACAGCAGAAATTGGCCTGAGAGCAGCCATTACTGGTCACTTGGTGCTATCAACTCTGCACACCCGCGATGCCACCAGCACACCGTTTCGCCTGCTTGACATGGGTGTGCCACCGTTCATGGTAGCGACCTCTTTGCAGGCAGTGATTGCGCAGCGCTTGCTGCGATTGAACTGTCCTGATTGCATTCAACCGCATGAAGCCACGCCCCAAGAGCAGTCTTGGCTCACCAGCATGATTCATACCGGAGAGGCGGTCAAGTCCATGCGCGGACGTGGCTGCTCATCATGCAACGGCACCGGTTATGCCGGCCGGCAGGGGGTGTATGAAATGCTTGAAATGGACGCGGTGCTGACTCAGGCCGCCTCGCGCTCTGACCCAGCCGCGTTCATGAAACTGGCGCGGGAGCGTATGCAGGGTCGTACCATGGCGGCACATGCGCTGGAACTGGTGCGGCAGGGTAAAACTTCGTTGGCTGAAGCGCTTCGCATCGGGTTCGATGTGGAAGATGCTGAAAAAGTTTTGGTTCAAGGCTGAACCGTATGGCCGTCTACGCTTGGCGTGGTCGAAATGCCCGAGGGGAGTCCGTACAGGGTCAGTTGGAGGCCAGCACAGAAAACGGTGTAGCTGACCAGATCATTGCCTTGGGCGTGTCACCCGTTCAAATCACTGTGGTGGTGGAAGATGCCAAATCTACCCGAGATAGCTGGTTTGAACGTCTGAACCGCAAGTCGGTGGTGGTTGATGATATTTTGGTATTTTCACGCCAGATGTACACCCTGAACAAAGCTGGTGTACCGATACTGCGTGCCTTTGCTGGGCTGGAGGCCTCCAGCACCAAGCCTGCCATGGTGGACATGCTCAAAGACATTCGCTCCAGTCTTGATCAGGGCCGTGAATTGTCTGCTGCTTTGGCTAGGCATCTGGATGTATTTGGGGCGTTTTACATCTCCATGATTCGCGTTGGGGAGATGACTGGCAAATTGACCGAGGTTTTTTTACGCCTGAACGAACACATGGAGTTTGAACGTGATGTGCGTGAACGCATCAAACAGGCTCTGCGTTACCCCATGTTTGTGTTGATTGCAATGGCGGTGGCCATTGTGATCTTGAACATTTTTGTGATTCCTGTGTTTGCCAAAGTGTTTGCTGGTTTCCATGCCGAGCTGCCCCTGATTACCCGCGGCTTGCTGGCTTTTTCAGCCTTTATGCTGGCTTGGTGGCCGGTGTTGATTGGCGGCGCTATTGCCATCGGCATGGCGGTACGCGCCTACATTCGCACTCCGGACGGGCGCTACAAGTGGGATGCACGCAAGCTCAAATTGCCGATTGCGGGGGAGATTGTTTTAAAAGCCACGCTGGCGCGTTTTGCGCGCAGCTTTGCACTGTCCAGCCAAAGTGGCGTGCCGCTGGTGCAAGCCCTTACCGTGGTGGCGCAAACGGTGGACAACGCCTATATTGGCAGCCGCATCGAGCAAATGCGCGATGGCATTGAACGTGGCGAAAGCATTTCGCGTTGCGCGGCGGCCACGGGCGTTTTTACACCGGTGGTGCTCCAAATGATCAATGTGGGTGAAGAAACCGGTGAGCTGGACAACCTGCTGTTTGAAATTGCCGGCATGTATGAGCGCGAAACCGACTACAACATCAAAGGCCTTTCGGCTGCCATCGAGCCGATTTTGCTGGCTGTGATCGGTGTGCTGGTGTTGTTGCTGGCGCTGGGGGTGTTTTTGCCGCTGTGGGACCTGGGCTCGGCTGCCATGGGCAAAGGCGGTGGCTAGCCGTGGTTGCATACGCAAGGGTCGCGCAGCGCACGCCGTTCATCAGCACCCGTATGGTCGAATGGTCGTTGGTGGCGGCGTTGATTTTGGCGCTGGTGGTGGCTTTTATGCATCAGGTGCGTGTAGTGCAGCGGCAAGCCGAGTTGGCGGCGGTGCGCACCACCCTAGGGGCGCTTCGCA
>Ga0210042_1000131_pt1 | contig 69200 bp, 59 predicted proteins | sample CryGeymeta201518_FD_183982 | JGI IMG/M metagenome (GOLD analysis project Ga0210042, IMG submission 183982) | Groundwater microbial communities from Crystal Geyser aquifers in Utah, USA - Crystal Geyser metaG 2015-18 (SPAdes) (version 2) | ecosystem: Environmental > Aquatic > Deep subsurface >... | reverse complement strand
GGCCATCGAAAAGGAACGCGGGATCTCGGTCACTACATCGGTCATGAAGTTCAACTACCGGGATTTCGAGGTCAACCTGCTCGACACGCCGGGCCACCGGGATTTCTCGGAAGACACCTACCGGGTGCTCACGGCTGTGGACAGCGCCCTGATGGTGATCGACAGCGGCAAAGGCGTTGAGCCGCAGACCGAGAAGCTGATGGAGGTCTGCCGTATGCGAAACACGCCGATTATGACCTTTATCAACAAGCTCGACCGGGAGGGGAGGCCCCCTCTGGACCTGCTGACCGACATCGAGGACAAACTGCAAATCGAATGCGCGCCCATGACCTGGCCGATCGGGATGGGAAAGCTCTTCAAGGGGGTCTATAACCTGAACCGTAAGGATCTGCAGCTCTTCACCCCAGGCAGGGAGACCCGGACGCAGGACAGGATTTTGATCTCCGACCTCTCCGATCCCAGACTGGACGCCTTACTGGGAAGTCAGGCCGGTGAGCTGCGGGAGGATGCCGCGCTGCTCCAGGACGCGGCCAACCCCTTTGATTACCAGGGCTATCTCAAGGGGTATCAGACGCCTGTGTTTTTCGGAAGCGCTCTCAATAACTTCGGCGTCAGAGAGCTGCTCGATTCATTCGTTGAGATGGCTCCTCCCCCCGGTCCGATGACCGCCCTGTCCCGTGAGGTGTCGCCCTACGAGGAGACCTTTTCCGGGTTCGTCTTCAAGATCCAGGCCAACATGGATCCGGCCCACCGGGACCGCATCGCATTCCTTCGAATCTGTTCGGGCAGGTTCACACGGGGGATGAAGGTCCGCCACCATCGGACCGGCAAGGAGATGACCCTCTCCAATGCCACCATCTTCATGGCCCAGGAGAGGACGCACGTGGAGGAGGCCTATGCCGGCGATATTATCGGCATCCACAATCATGGGACCATCAAGATCGGCGATACCTTTACGGACAAGGAACCCCTGCAGTTCACCGGTATCCCCAACTTTGCGCCGGAATACTTCCGGCGGGCCGTGCTGAAGAACCCGATCAAATCCAAGCAGCTTCGAACGGGATTGACCCAGTTGGCCGAGGAGGGAGCGGTACAGGTTTTCCGCCCGCTGATGGGGAATGACTATATTTTGGGGGCCGTCGGGGTTCTGCAGTTCGACGTGACCATGGCCCGTCTGAAGAACGAATACGGGGTCGAGGCCGCCTATGTCCCGACGGATTTCACCATGGCCCGGTGGATCGAGTACGATGACAAAAAGAAGCTGGAAGAATTTGTCAGGAAGAACCAGGCCAATCTGTCCTACGACGCTGAAGGACATTTGGCGTATCTTGCCGCAAGCAAATGGAGCCTCGAGTTTGTCATGGAGAAGTGGCCGGGAATCACCTTCAGCAAGGTGAAGGAACATCATTAGACGACGCCTCACAGGGCGGCTCTTCCTGTTTCATCCGACCTCAACTTCTTTTCAATACCTGCGGCAATTTTCTACAACCGTCCGGTTCCGCTAAAAAGGATTTTTTACCTCTTGACAGGGGGCCTTTCAATGGGTGAACATGTCAGGCGCCGAAACGGCGGTCATGCATATAAGGAGAGCCTATATCCGGATGCTTTGTGAAGACAAGGCGGCTCGGGCAAGCCTTGAGAAGGCGATGGGGGAGAGATGAAAAAAATAGCGCTGATCAGCGGAATCATTATTTTCATGGCTGTTGCCGGATCTGTTTTATTCAGGGACAAAGAAAATGAGCCGGAATACAGAACAGACAAGATCGTCAAAGGGGATATCGAAATGACCGTTACGGCCACGGGCACCGTCAACCCTGTGACCACGGTTCTGGTAGGCACCCAGGTATCGGGGACGATCAAGGAATTATACGCGGATTTCAATTCTCCTGTAAAGAAAGGGTAGTTGATCGCCCGGATAGATCCGGCTCTGTTTGAGGCACAGGTGAACCAGGCAAAGGCCAATCTTCTTTCGGCGAAAGCCAATCTGGAGAAAGCCGAAGCGGCGCTTCTTGATGCCAAGAGGACCCTGAACCGGAATAAGGAACTGTTTTTGAAAAACTACATTGCCAGGAGTGATCTCGATACATCAGAGACGAATTATGAGACATCCGTTGCCGGGAGCAGCGCGGCAAAGGCGGAGATCGCCAAGGCCGAGGCGGCATTAAACCTTGCCGGGACCAACCTTCGTTATACAAGGATTGTGTCTCCGGTAGACGGGATTGTCGTGTCGAGAAGTGTGGACGTCGGCCAGACGGTTGCGGCGAGCTTTCAGACCCCGACCCTCTTTACCATTGCGCAGGATCTGACAAAAATGCAGATTGATACGAATGTGGATGAGGCGGATATCGGGAAGGTCATGGTCGGGCAGGATGTTGAATTTACCGTGGATGCTTATCCGGACTTGACTTTCAAGGGCAAGGTTTTTCAGGTCAGGAATGCCCCGATCACCGTCCAGAATGTGGTTACGTATGATGTCGTGATCATCGTGGATAATCCTGAGTTTAAGCTCAAACCGGGAATGACCGCCGAAGTATCCGTTATTATATCCGTTAAAAAAGATGTGCTGACGATACCGAATGCCGCGCTGAGGTTCCAGCCGCCGGAAAAGGCAAAGACGGCGGAAAGGCCGAAAGGGCCCGGAGTCTGGATACTCGAACAGGGGAAACCGAAACGCATACCGGTTTCAACCGGCATCAGTGACGGGAAGGATACCGAGCTTGTCTCCGGTGACATCAAAGAAGGGCAGGATATCATCGTAGAATCTCTTGCGCCGGCAAAACAACCGTCCATGCCTTCCGGGCCGAGGATGTTCTGATATGGCCATCATTGAAGCGCAGGAAATTACTAAAATCTACAGGCTGGGTGATGTTGATGTGAATGCGCTCGGAGGAGTGTCTTTAACCATAGGTAAAGGTGAATTTGTTGCCGTCATGGGTCCATCAGGTTCCGGTAAATCAACTTTTATGAATATCCTGGGCTGCCTTGATCAGCCGACGGACGGCAAATATTTCCTGGAGCATATGAATGTGGGTGATCTTGACAGGGATGAACTTGCAGGAATAAGGAATAAAAAAATCGGTTTTGTCTTCCAGGGATTTAATCTGCTTCCAAGGACATCCGCCCTTGAAAATGTCGAGCTTCCGATGCTTTATGACGGGATGCCTGCAAGAGAAAGAAGAGAGCATGCAGCCGATGCGCTCAAAAGCGTCGGTCTTGAGGGGAGGGAAAACCATCATCCCAATCAGCTTTCAGGCGGCCAGCAGCAGAGAGTGGCCATCGCCAGGGCCCTCGTCAATCATGCGCCCATCATCCTTGCGGATGAGCCGACCGGGAACCTTGACACCAGGACGAGCGCTGAAATCATGGAGATATTTGTCAAACTGAATGCGGAATCCAACATCACGGTTATCCTTGTAACCCATGAGGCGGACATCGCAGCATACAGCAGGCGGATCATTCGGTTCCTGGACGGTCATGTGATCAGCGACATGAGGCAGGAACAATCATGATTAATCTTCCTTCAACCCTCAGAATATCATTCAGGGCATTAAGAGTGAACAAGACGCGCTCCGCTCTGACCATGCTCGGAGTGATCATCGGTGTCGGCGCGGTGATTATCATGCTGGCTGTCGGCACAGGAGCAAGCCGGCAGATCGCTGAGCAGATTTCGAGCATGGGAAGCAATCTTCTCATCATCCTTCCAGGAGCAACCACCGCCGGAGGCGTGAGAATGGGTTCAGGCACACAGCCGTCACTGACCACGGGTGATGCAGAGGCCGTCCGGAAGGAATGCCCCGCAGTCCGGGACGTCGCGCCGATTCTCAGCGGGGTTGCACAAATCGTTTATGGACACGAAAACTGGTCAACCGGGGTCGTCGGAACCACTCCGGGTATGCTGAGGGTCAGGGACTGGTCCCTATCTGCCGGGAGACCTTTTACAGAGCAGGATGTCAAGAGCGCCGTGAAAGTATGTCTCTTGGGTAAGACGGTCTCGGAGAATCTTTTCGGGTATATGGACCCGTTGGGCCGGATGATCAGGATCAAGAAGGTTCCGTTCATGGTTATAGGCGTCCTTGCGGCAAAAGGACAGACCCCGACAGGCCAGGATCAGGACGATACCGTTTATGTTCCTGTCACCACGGCGCAGAAGAAGCTTTTCGGGACGACTTTCCCGGGAATGGTCAGGATCATCATGGTCAAAGCAAAAAACAGAGAAGACCTGCCGGCTGCCGAGAAACAGATCAACGAGCTGCTCAGACAGAGACATCGAATCGGCCCAAAGCAGGAGAATGACTTCACCGTCCGAAATCTGACCCAGATGATGGAGACGGCGGAACAATCGGCAAAGGTCATGACTTTACTGCTGGGCGCCATAGCGTCCGTCTCTCTCCTTGTCGGAGGCATCGGAATCATGAACATCATGCTCGTATCGGTCACGGAGAGGACCAGAGAGATCGGGATCAGAATGGCCGTCGGGGCAAAAACCTGGGACATTCGGATGCAGTTCATGGTTGAAGCGATCATATTATCATTCATCGGCGGTGTCGCCGGGGTGATGATCGGCATATCCGGTTCAAAGATTCTGTCCATGCTCGCAGGATGGCCCACCGTTATATCTCCCCTTGCGATTATACTGGCCTTCGGATTTTCAGGGTTGGTCGGAGTGTTTTTCGGGTTTTACCCGGCATACAAGGCATCGCTTCTCGACCCCATTGACGCCTTAAGGTATGAATGAGCAATCCATCGACTTTACGATTCGTCAGGCCAATCCTACCGGTTGGCCGCATGATCAAGGGGGGTTGAATGAAACTGATTACATCCGATTTGATTGATGATTTGATTGCCCGGGCTGGTGCGAATGTTAGAAGGCGCATCAACCACAATGTTCATGAATTACCGTCCGATCCGGTGCAGCGGTTATTCGTAGCGGCCAGGCCTGGTTCTTATTTCCGGCCGCATCGGCACCCAATGAAGTGGGAATTCGCGGTGGTCATTCTCGGCCGTTTTGATGTGATGCTGTTCGATGACGCGGGCTTCGTGACCGAACGCCGCTCTGTCGGCCCCGGAACGGATACGGTCGGGTTTGAAATCCCTCTGAATGTATGGCATTCCTGGATCCCCATTGCCGATCATTCGGTGTTTTTTGAGGTTAAACAGGGGCCGTATGATGCCCAAACCGCGGCAGAGTTTGCTGCCTGGTCGCCGGCTGAAGGCACATCAGCGGTTGGTGAGTTTTACGAAAGACTGCGGAATGCAGAGGTCGGCGCCCATGTGGATTAACCAGACCGGACAGCTATTCCTTCATGGTCATGGCCGTCGTTTCCTGCATTCCTCTTCGACGAAGTCGATCACTTTTGATTCGAGGCAGTCCCGGTTCAATGCGTTGATCTCATGCAGGCAGGTAGGGCTGGTGATGTTGATCTCGATCAGGCAGCCTCCGATCATGTCAATGCCTGCGAGGAATAAACCGTTTTCTTTAAGGAAAGGGGCTATGGTCCGGCAGACTACGCGTTCCCGTTCAGTGAGTTCGGTACCGGCCGCATGCCAAGGGGAACGGATGGGGGGCCTGTCAAAGCTGTTCTGCGGGGGGAGCCAGAGCACGGCGCCGATGGGCTCGCCGTTGAGCAGGATGATCCGTTTATCGCCCTGAGCCGCCTCATGGAGGTAACGCTGGGCCATGACGAAGCGGCTCTCTTCTTTCGTGGCCATCTCAAGAAGGGTATTGGCGTTGCTGTCGTCCTGATGCACATAGAGGATCTCTCTGCCACAGGACTTGTCGAGAGGCTTCACGATCATCTCCCCGTTCATCTCCTGGAGGAATTTTTGAAGGACGGATATCCGCCTGCTGACGATGGTCTCCGGGATCAGCTCGGGGAACCGCAGGACCGATACCTTTTCGTTGCAGTCCCTGAGTCCCTGGGGGCTGTTGATCACCAGGGTTTTAGTGTGGACCATGCTCAGGATCAGGGTGGCCATACAGTAATCCATGTCAAAGGGCGGGTCCTTGCGCATGAAGAGAACATCGAGATCGTTCAGGCAGAGGAGGGTTTCGTCTCCGAGCCGGAAGTATTCTTTGCCTCGGAAGACCCGGATGGCCCGGCCGGTCGCCATGGGGGTCTGGGTATGCAGGTAGAGGTCGGGGACCGTCATGTAAAAGATCTCATGATCCCGGCGCTGGGATTCGAGCATGAGGAGGTAGGTGGAATCGACCTCGGTCCGGATGGCCTCGATGGGGTCCATGACAAAACCGATTTTCAAATGGGACATAAAAAATCCACAAACTTTTCAGGATGACAGATCCGTGCCGATGACATATAATGTTTGATCAGCATCACAGTATCAGAGAAGCATTCCACAGTCAACAGGTTTGCCGTGGAGGGTTTTTAATGAATGAGCCGGGTTCCCGGAGGATCGGGTATGAGGATCTGATCCGGTATTTTCATGAGGGGAGCAAACCGTCCGGAGACCTCCGGATCGGAGGGGAATACGAACTCTTCGGGGTCCATGCCGGATCCGGCGTTGCGGTCCCCTATAAGGGAGAGGGCGGGATTCAGTCTATCCTGAACCGTCTGCTTAAGAACCCCCGTTGGGCGCCTTTGTGTGAAAAAGAACATCTGATCTGCCTTCTGGGTAAGGATTCCTCGAATGTAACCCTGGAGCCTGGAGCGCAGATCGAACTTTCAGGCGCCCCCAGGCCGACCCTCATCGAGTTGTCCGAAGAATTGAAGGGGTATATCCGGGAGCTTTACTCGGTGACCCAGGATCTGGGGATCGATTTCATCGGCATCGGGATGCATCCCGTCAGCCGGCAGGAGGAGATCCCTTTTGTGGACAAGTGCCGGTATGATATTATGGCGCCCTATCTGAAAGTCAAAGGGGCGCTCTCCCACCAGATGATGAAAGAGACGGCCACGGTCCAGGTGAACCTCGATTACACGGACGAAGCGGACGCCATGGACAAACTCCGAACCGCCATGGGGATCACCTCCCTGGTCTCAGCCATGTTCGCCAATTCACCGATCTCCGGAGGAAGGCCCAACGGCTTCCTGACCCGTCGTGAACATGTCTGGATGCATACGGATCCGGACCGGTGCGGCCTTCTCTCCTTTGCATTCAATGAAGGGGCCTCCTTTAAGGATTATCTTCAGTATGCGCTCAGGGTCCCCATGCTCTTTGTGGTCCGTGAGGGGAAGTGGATCCCCATGCACGGCATGCGGTTCGGCGATTTTCTGGAAAAAGGGGCATCAGGGCTGCAGGCCACGGAAGAGGATTGGAGGCTTCACTTGAGCACGCTCTTCCCCGAGGTTCGTCTCAAACAGTATATCGAGGTCCGCGGGGTGGATGCTCAATCACCGGGCATGGTCCTATCGGTTCCGGCTTTCTGGAAAGGCATTTTATATGATGGCGAGGCCCGGAGAGCGGCCTGGGACATGGTTCGAGGCTCCCGCTTTGAGGACCGGCTGAAACTGCACGAAGAGGTCTGCCGTATGGGACTCAAGGCCAGGATCGGAGGCAAGATCATCCTAAGCATGGCCCAGGAGCTGGTCCGGATCGCGAAGGAGGGGCTCCGGCGGCAGGGAGAGGATCTCCGATTCCTGGAACCGCTGGAGGAGATGACCTTGGCGCAAGAAAAAACGCCGGCCGAGGCGCTGCTTGAGAAGTGGGAGGCGTGGAACCATGATGTGCGGAAGCTGATCCGGTATGCTTCCTATTTTCATGGAAGCGGATGGATCCTTTGATTCGAAGATCATCTCCAAAAGAGTGGGTGAAAACATCAGGGGTTTTTCTCTGGAGATTTTGCTTGCGTTCTTGTACTCGGTTTACCGGTATCAGTATTTCACTTGACCCCTTGACCCCTTGAAGCCTCGACCCCTTTTTACCTACCATAACCCGCGATGGTCGAGGCCAGATCACGGTGGGCGCTCGATCCCACCTGCGTTTCAATCCTCTTAAGGTCCATATGGAAAGGCGTTCCGAGCCGCCTGCGCTTCAGGTCGAGCAGCCTGCCTGCGGATTCATCGATCCGTTCCAGGGTGATCTCTCCCTCTTCCACCGCATCCATGACCGCGTGAAGGGCCTTTTCCTGTTTTGCGGGGTCATGACAGATGAGCAGGGCGTCCAGACCCGCGCTGATCGCAAGGACAGATGAGCGTTCAATCCCCCATCGGTCCTCCACGGCCTTCATCTCCAGGTCATCGCTGAAGACGACGCCGTTGAAGCGGAGTTCCTCTCTCAAGATCTGCTGCACCATCCGGCGGGAGAGGGTGGCCGGGCGTTCGGGGTCGAACGCAGGGTAGAGCACATGCGCCGTCATCAGGGTCGAAAGCCCGCAGTCAATCGCCTTCCGGAAGGGGAGCATCTCCATGCGCCTCAGCCTCTCTTCCTCATGACGCACGGCGGGGAGGTCCAGGTGCGAATCAAGCGTTGTGTCGCCGTGTCCGGGGAAATGTTTGCCGCAGGCGATCACCCCGTAGTCCTGAAGTCCCCGGATCACGGAGCATCCGAGGTCTGCAACCTCTTCCGGATCCCCGGAGAAGGCCCGTGTTCCGATGACCGGATTCTCCGGGTTGGTGTTGACGTCGAGGACCGGGGCGAAATTGAGGTTGATCCCCACGGCTGAGAGTTCTTCCGCCGTGGCCCGGCCGAAGGCGTAGGCGAGTTTCCTGGAGTGTGAAAGGCCGAGGGCGTGATTGCCCGGGAAGATCGTAAAGGGCTCCGGCAGCCGGGTGACTCGCCCGCCTTCCTGGTCGATCCCCACGAGAAGAGGGATCTCTGAGACCTCCTGTAGATTCTGAATGAGCCCGGCCGTCTGCTGAGGATCGCGTATGTTGCGTGAGAAGAGGATGACCCCCCCGATCCCGAAATCCCGTATCATCCTGAGGATATGCGCATCGGGCTCGGTTCCGTCAAAACCCAAGACAAAGAGTTGCGTGATCTTCCGGATCCGTTCCATGAAAACAGCCTATCATGAGTGCAAAGAGGTTTAAAATATAAAGTTGTTTTTTTGTGTCTTTTCAGTATAATATCAGGATTCAGCAGGGAAGGGAATTTTTTTCGGAAAGGAATGAGCCATGCTGATTCATTGCAAAGGCTGCGGCAAGGCATACCGTGTGGATGAGAAGCGCCTCACCCCGGAAGGGATCCGAGTCAGATGCAGGCACTGCGGTTCAGTCCTCATGATCCGCCTCAGAAAAGAGCATGAGATGCAGGCAGTCAAAGAGGAGGAACCTGCGGCAGCCGTCCCTCCGGAACCCCGAATTAAGGCGGAGGCGCCTGAGGCAGTTTCTGCCGAGCCTTCCGGAATGGCTGCTGAGGCAGCTCTAACCGGACCTGAATTTCAGAAGGAGTTTGAACCGGAACCCCCATCCGAATCTGTTTCTGCGCCTGAAGCGCCCTCGCCTAAATATCGTTTTTGTATCTACTGCGGGGGTCCTCTCGTCCGGGACTTGCCCGCAGGCGGTCGTCCGGTCTGCGGGAACTGTGAGTCAGGAAGATCTGCGGCTGTTTCCGAACCGGAAGACGCTGTTTCTAAAGCGGCTCCGGGCATGTCCGTCTGGAAGAAGATTCTTCTGTTGATCGTCCTTCTCTTCGTCATCCTTTTCGCTGCCTTCATGGGGTACCAGACGGCCTTGGGAAAAAGCTTCATGTCCGTCTCTGTCTCGAATGTTTTTTATAACGGCATGCCCGCTCCTCAGATCCCACCGTTATCATCATCCGGCGCCGCAGGGTTTTGACCATGAAGAGACCCGCAAAAAAGAAGCGGTGGTTCAGATGGATGATCACCGGATTGGTTCTTCTGCTGGTCCTTGTTCTCTCGGCAGCCGCTGGGGCCGGTTTTCTCCTGTACACTCAGATTCTCCATGAACTTACGGATGTCTCAAAGCTGAAGGACTACCGGCCGAGCCTGATCACCACGGTCTATGCTGATAACGACGAGGTGGCCGGGAAATTTTACATCGAGAGAAGGATTCTTCTCCCCTTTTCCGAAATTCCCGATATCCTGGTGAAGGCCTTCATTGCCATTGAGGACGCCCGGTTCTATCAGCACGGCGGGATCGATTTTCAGGGTATCTCCAGGGCTTTCTGGGCCAACCTGCGGGCCAAACAGATCACGCAGGGAGGGAGCACCATCACCCAGCAGCTGGCCAAGACCCTTTTCCTCTCTCCGGAGAGGACCATACAAAGGAAGATCCGGGAGATCCTCCTGGCCCTTCAAATCGAGAAACGATTCAGCAAAAAAGAGATCCTCGAACTCTACCTCAATCAGATCTACTTCGGAGAAGGGGCCTACGGCGTCGAGGCCGCGTCCGAAACCTATTTCGGGAAGCATGTGAAAGACTTGAGCCTTTCCGAAGCGGCGATGCTGGCGGGCCTTCCCAAGGCGCCCGCCCATTTCGATCCATACAAGGAGCCGGATTCCGCCTTGAAGCGAAGGTCCATGGTTCTGGTCCGGATGTACGGAGAACATTTCATTTCAAAAGATCAGATGCGCGCCGCCGATGCGGAGAACATCGTACTCAAGAAGAGAGAAAAATATCAGGATGTATCCGCCTACTTTATTGAGCACGTCCGCCGTTATCTCATGGAGCGGTACGGAAGTCAGGAACTCTACCGGAGCGGGCTGGAGGTGCATACCACGCTGAATCTGACGATGCAGCGTGCGGCCTTCCAGTCGCTGAGAGAAGGGCTGATGGAATATGACAAACGGCATGGGTACCGCGGGCCCATAGGTCATGGATCCGCATCGGGGGAGGAGTCTAAGAAACCGCTGGAAGCGCCTCTCAGCCGTCCTCAGGAAAGCAGGTCCGTCCGTGTGAACGATATTTTGGAAGGTACGGTCGCCGATTTGGACGGGAAGGGCGCATGGGTTCTGACCGAAGCGGGTAAGGGGTTCCTCCCCTTGGAAGGACTCCAATGGGCAGGGAGCGCGGTCCGTAAGAAGGACCCCTCGGATCCGGCCAAGACCGTCTGGATCAAACCCAAGTCGCTGGAGGATATCCTCTCCCAAGGAGACCGCATCCTCGTGAGGGTCGTGAGGTCTGTGCCGGGATCGTCAGGTCTGTTCTTCTCTTTGGAACAGGAACCGGAGGCGCAGGGGGCTGTCATCTGCATGCAGCCGTCCACCGGTGAGATCAAGGCCATGGTCGGGGGATTCGACTTTGAGAAGAGCGAATTCAACCGGGCGGTCCAGTCCAGGAGGCAGCCCGGCTCGGCATTCAAACCGTTGATCTACGGCGCTGCCATGGAGAAAGGATTTTCTCCGGCCACCATCATCATCGATGCGCCGATCATCTTTGATCAACCCGGTATGCCGGAGAAGTGGAAACCGTCCAATTACAGCGAAAAGTTTTACGGGCCTACCCGGCTTCGTGTCGCCCTGGCGAAGTCCATCAACGTGGTGACTGTCAAGCTTCTTCAAAGAGTGGGGGTCAGGAACGTCGTTGATTTGGCGAAGAGGCTCGGGATTACAAGCCCCCTTGATAAGAACTATTCCCTGGCCCTCGGTTCATCGGGGGTGACCCTGCAGGAGCTGACCTCTGCCTATTCGGTTTTTGCCAACCAGGGCAGAAGGGCGGAGCCGTACTTTATCCGCCGTATTACGGACTACGATGGGAAGGTGATCGAGCAGAGAGAGCCCTCGAACGAAGATGCCGTGAGTTCCGATGTGGCCTATATCATGACCAGCATGCTCGAAGAGGTGGTCAGGAACGGGACCGGGTGGAAGATGCAGGAGCTGGGCCGTCCTTCGGCCGGCAAGACCGGAACGACCAACAACTTTCAGGACGCCCTTTATATCGGGTTCGTTCCGGATCTCATTGCCGGGGTCTGGGTGGGTTATGATGACATGCGCTCACTGGGGAACGGAGAAACCGGAGCAAGGGCCGCGGCCCCGATATGGCTCTCTTTCATGCGCAAGGCAACCCTGAACTCCGAAAGAATGCCTTTCCCGGTCCCTGATGACGTTGTATTGGTCAAGATTGATTCCAAGACCGGCCTCCTCCCTTCTTCAGAGAATCAGGAAACCTATTTTGAATGTTTCAGGAAGGGGAGCGAACCCCGTGAATATGCCTCCTCGAAACATACGGAGGGGAATGACTTCTTCGAAATGGATTCCGGTTCGGTCCGGCCATCGTCGCCTAAAGAGACTTCTTCAGAGAAACCGGCGCCTGACCGGTTATGATTTTGGCGAGCCAGAACTGACACGGCCACTAAGTTTTATTCTAAACCCACCACCTTTGGTGGTGGACCTGAAGAGGTTCTACCGATCCGGGGAGAAATAAGATAGGCTCTTCCTCTTAGGAAAGCCCCGTATAGAGGAGGAGCAAGAACCTATGCATGGTTGAGAGAGTCCAACGCAGGTCAGTTGTTATTGGAATCACCCCACACTCTTACGCGAAGAGCCATTTATTTAAACGGCCGCTGTGGGGCTGTTGAAAAAGCCTGCCTTTGTCTTCCGTTCAGACCCATGTTACAAGGCAATTCTATGAACTCACCGGTCAGTTACTTTATAGCGGAAGCACAGATATCACGGGTATCCATTTTTCCAAAGAGTACAATCCTGAGGATTGGATATAAAGCTCAGGGACCTTCAAAGGTGTCTGACACCTTTGACCTTCCAGGAATGTTTGGAGGGGAATTACATAAGCTGTCCCCGGAATTGAGGATTATAGTATCAGACGCTTGCTGTCTCGACGCATGCAAACTGCTCTTCATAGAAGGCACGCGCAGCTTCCTGTTTCTTTCGCATCTCTAAAAAGACCTCGTCGTAATTCTCTACCAGGAGGTCAACGACCTTCGATTCCAAGAGTTTTCTTGCCGAGAAGTCTTTGAGGATACGAATAATCCCCTTGCGATAGGGCCGGTCTTCGGCCGTTGCCGTAAAGATATCGGCCACCATCATGATCCGCGCCCCTATGGTGAGGTCCGCTGCCTTGCAGTGAAAGGGATACCCGCTCCCATCAAGTCTCTCATGATGAAAGGCCCCCCATTCGGCGATCATAAAGAGGGTTGGAAAATCAATCTCAAGTCTCCGGGCAGGGCCTTTCGCCATGAGCACGGAATAGAGTCTCTTGGAAACCAGGTCGAGCCAGAATTCTTTCCGCACGCTGACCGATCTGAAAAAATCCACTTATGGAAGGATGGAGATGGTGGAAACGAAGCCGGCATTTTTCAAGGGAAAGCAGCTTTCTCAGGGTGCGGCCTCTCTGGCGCTCTCGAGGTCGAGGACGATCTGCTGGACGTTCCGGGTGAAGAATCTCTTGATGAATTCCCAGCTTGGCTTTTTCTTTCCGCAGTAGCGGGGGTCCGGGTCGGACTCCGCATCCTCAAAATAGACCAGAGACTTGCCGATGTGGAGAGGATGAATCCTATTCCAGCCGAAACGCCGGATCATGTTCTCGGCCACTTGAAAGAAGGGAAGGCTCTGCAGGATGAAATAGAGGTCCACAAAATCTCTTCTTGCGCCCCGCTGACTGATCGAAATGACTTTCATTCCGGCTATATCCGCGATCCCGGAGATCGAAATTCCGTTCCACCGGGCCTTGGGTTCAGGAAACGGATAAGGGTAGTGGAAAAAGGAAGTCTTGACCTCATTCGCTAAAACGGTCAGGGTCCCTTGAGCTTCCTGCATGATTTCGGGTTGAACTCTCTCTGCCTGGAGCGCCTGGAAGAGGTTCTCTGTGCTGAAGTCCTCTGTGGTGAAAAAGTCCAGGTCCTCGGAGATACGATGCCCCAGTTGCAGGGCGAGGCCGGTTCCACCGGCCAGGATGAATCCGTGGGCGCGGACCACGGGTCTGAGCCGGGCGATGACCTTTCTTAAGTTCGGGGGCAGGGATTCAACATGGACGGCCAAACCAGATCCTCCAGAAGTTATTGGACTTGGGTGAAATCTTCCGGCTGTTCTCGCAGGTTTCCATAATCAGTTTTGTGGGATAAAGACGCTGTATCCAGTGAAGCGCATCCAAACTGCCCATTTCGAGGACGCGCTCGATTACGTACCGGGCATGACTTCGGAGGTCAACCCGGCCGGGGGGGGTGTCCCAGAAAAGGAAGTAAAACCGTTTCGGAATCGTTTTCATTTCCTGCAGGGCTTCCATCTTTGTCGCAACCGCCGGGTCGGAAAGAGGGCCGAGGTATTTGTGCACGACCTTGTTCCTGCTCCGGTAGGCATGATACGCATATTTTTTGTGCTTTATGGTCTTGACCACGATGCTCACGGAGTCTCCTTCCTGGACTGCCTAAAAGTTACCAAACTTTGTTGGGTAAGTCAACTGAATTCTCGCGGGGTGGATGGCCTACCAGCAGCGGATCCTTCCGGTGTCCACGTGGATGAAGTCGGAGCCTGGATAATATCCCACGCCGCCGCTTCGGAGAGAAACGGCAACCTGTCTCAGATTTGAAAGTTCATAACCCGGCAGCCTGATGTCCGCGGCCTTGCCGTAGAGATGCATACTGTTTTTCGCCACCCCATGTCCCTGTCTCCATAAAAACTCATTAGTCTGCGGCGAACGATAACCGGATATGATGTGGAAGGGCTCCCGGGTTTTCACTTTAGCCCTGAGGGCAAAAAGGAGATCCAGCAGGTCCGGGTCTATGGGAGAGATGTCCCCGGTATAATGGTCGCGGAGGATGGTGTTGATCCGGTCCATGGCATCCGGAATATACATTCCCCGGTTCCAGTAGACGGTCTCCAGATGTTCCTCAGTGTGGGTGTTATAAAACGAGAGTGTTTTTTTCTGGATGAAAAAGTTTTTCAGCGCAGACTGGGCAGGGGCGGGAACCAGACATGCGGATACGGTCAGAAGCCCCAGGGTCAGAAATCCTCTGCGGTTTATCTCATGGCAAGATTGTTCGATGATTTTTTTTTCAAATAAGTGCATGGCGGTATGACTTGTCCGGAAATATTGTATTTGTTATGTTATGTAATCATTATAATATAAATTGAAAGAGAAAGTATACATAAATTTTCATCCGGTTTCTCATCCGCTTTATGGAGCAGGCGGTCTTTTTCCCAAGGCCTTGTCCATTTGTATGTCTCTATCATAAACATCTTCACGGAAATTAAGTCTTCCTGCTTCATCCACCCATGCGGTAAGATAGAGTATATAGACGGCTATAGGCTGGGGAAGCCGCACGGCTTTATTCCTGCCGTCGTCTATGGCGGCCTGTATCCTCTCTTGAGTCCACGAAGGGTCCCTCTTTAACAGGTACTCTGCCAGTTCCATGGGTTTTTCTATGCGGATGCAGCCGTGACTGAAGGCCCGGACATTTTTTGAAAAGAGATTCTTGACCGGTGTGTCGTGAAGATAGACATTGAACCTGTTCGGGAACATGAACTTGATCCGTCCGAGGGGATTCTGGGGGCCGGGGTCCTGCCTGAGTTTATAATTGAAGTTTTTGGCCGAGGCCAGGGACCAGTCCAGGGCCTCCGGGTCTATGACTTCTATGCGGCCTTGGCCTTCCCATATAACCTTCAGGTTGTTTTTGGCCAGGTAATCGGGGTCTTTGCTCATTTTGGGGATGATCTCCCTGACCATGATATTTTTCGGAACATTCCAATAAGGATTCAGCTCCAGGTAGGTCATGACTGCGCTGAAGACAGGGGTATGCCAGTAATTTTTGCCCACCACGACCTTCATGGACATGTTCGTATGGCCGTTCTCAAATAAATCCAGTTTAAAGTCGGCAATGTTGACGATGATATATTTCTGCCCGAGATCCCTGGGTATCCAGCGCAGGCGCTCCATGTTCAATTCAATCTGGCGGATTCTTGCCTGCACCGGGACATTTATGGCCTTCAATGTGGCAGGGCCGGCCACTCCGTCGGCGTCCAGCCCGTGCTGTTCCTGGAACCTGATGACGGCCTGTTCGAGGGTTTCGTCGAAAAGTTCTCCTGACTCATCTTCCTCAGGGGTAAGATCACCCGAAGCGATCAACCTCTTTTTAAGTTCAATGACCCGCCGGTCAAAACTCTCCTTTTTCAAGGAAGGCCCGGTTGAAACAGCCGGCCATCCCCCTCTTTCCGCTATTTTCCGGTCATGCGCCAGGGCCTGCCTGAGTCTGGAGTAACCATATTGTGACGGGAGAAGTTTTATTAAGGTTTCTTCTATGAGGTCGTCTTCCAGCGCCTTTTCAAGGATCGAGGAAACATCAACGGTCTCCCGGCCGGCATGCCACTCTGCGTCAAGCGTTACCGGATTGACGCACCCTGCCGAGAGGTGACAGCTTAGCAGGAGGAATGCATCCGTGAGGAGCAGGTCGAGATCCGCCATGGTTTCAAAAGAGGGTCCATCCTTTGCTGCGCCTTCTCGTATGCCGGCTAAAAGGGATTCAATATTTTTGAGGTGATAGTAATCCGGGGTGAGTCCTTCATTACGGGAATCTTCAATGGCCTTGACCAGTGCATAAGCTTGAGCTAAGGATCCGTTTGCGCCGGCCCATGCAGGCCTGAAGCCTCTTCTGCTGTAGAAGCGGTCAAGCATCACCGTATCATGGATAAACTCTTTTCCAATTCTGATTTTTGGGGGAGAACCGGCTTCAGAGATTCTTTTTTTGATGAGGTCCGCAGTTTTTGCATTCTCGCTCTCATCCCACGGGATGTCATGGGAAGCCCGGCCCTGCACAGCCGGGGACAAAGAGAAGAGCAAAAGAAAAATAAAAAGACTCGTGCAGGTTAGATATTTAGGTCTCCGGTATCTCATACTGAAGGCGAATCCTAAAAAAGGCTTATAACGGATTTTAAAGTTAAGTTTTGACGATGATGACCTGTTCCAGCCATGATCGGCCATCATATACGATCAGGGGCAAGATCTCAAGCCCTATGGCTATCTTACGCCTTTGTTTCCTTATAATAGTTCATAACATTTTTTACGATTAAAAATAATTAAAAAAGTTCTAAAGTTCCTTTTCCGGATTCCGATAAAGGAGCTTGATGACATTGAAAAGATCGGAACGAAGCATTCATGTTGGGGGTTTTCTATTGAAAACGATCTCTCCGTTCCTTTGCAGCATCTTCTCTTATATCTTGTTCGTTTTTGTATTCTGCTTCTTCACCGCATCCGGTGTTCGTGCGGAAAGTCTTGTTTTGAACGTCGAACATGGCCGTATGGATGCCGCAATTGAAAAAGCCACGCTGAATCAGGTGATGGAGTCCGTGATCCGGAAGACGGGCATCCGTGTGTTCATAGACCCATCGCTTCTCAATGACCGGATAAGCGTCCATTTCAAGGACCAAAACATTGAGGATGCTCTGAAGAAAATATCAGGAACACAAAGTTATGCCATGATCTTTTCCCCGGAAAAAGATGCGTCAGGAAACCACATTTTAAAGGCGGTCCGGATCTATCCTAAGGGCGGGCCGGATCATCAAGAGCGGTATGTCTCGTTGAACGATCATCTCCTTGCCGGGTTCAAGTCTTCGGGACCGGCTTTCCTGACCTCTCAAGAGGTGGGTGACATGCTGAAAAGGGACGAACAGGCGAGCCTGTCCCATGTGTCTCAGGAAAATTCCAAAAGAAAAAATGGGAAGGAGATGGGGAACACCCCTGGAAGCAGGTCGTTGATTGATGAGGCGCTCTATCGGGCAAAAAAGATGCAAAAATTTAAGGAGCTCAAGGCCAAGACCATGAATCAAAAAACTCAATATGAAACCAGGACGGCATTACAACTCCAAGAGGAAAAATCCGCCCTGCAAAGGATCGCTTTTGAATACAAGAGGCAGGAGTCCTTAAAGGCAAGTTTATCAAGAAATATGAGTCATTAAACCATTAACAAGAAGGAGAAAGTATGAAGGCAAAAACATTTTCAGTCAATCATTGGTTCATGCTGTTCAGTTTTTTCCTGATGGCTGTTTTCATTCATTCGTCTTATGCCTCGATGAACAGCGTAAGCATTGATACGGGGACGCCGGGCAGCCTGACCAACGTCACCATTTCACCGGACGGGGATGGGACGGATGACCGGGCTAATGTTCATTTTACATCGGATGTGTCCGGGTCGTTCAAGGTGATGGTGGACACGAACGGCACACCGGGATTTCAGATGCCGGACTGGTCGGATCCGAACTCGTGGCAGACATCGGATACGACCATGGAGGGCTGGGCCGGAGCCGGAGGACCCAATCAATTCATGTTCGAGGGGAGGGACAACAAATGGCGTGTTCTTCCCAATGGGACGTATTCCATCAGGATCATGGTGGATGAAGACGGGGATTGGATCAATACGACGCTGGATCAGTCCATGGATAATTCATTGACGGTTACCATCCAGACCGCCTCGATTTCAGGAAATGTGACCGCAGGGGGGAATCCGCTTCCCGGGGTCCATGTGAATGCCGGCTCGCAGTATGGCTGGGGAGATTCTGATACGGACTCAAGCGGAAACTACACCATTTCCGGCCTCAAGGCCGGCAGCTATCATGTCAATGCACAGAAGAGCGGGTACGTCTCTGCGGATTATCCCGGAGGAGACGTTGCCGTGACGGCGGGACAGAATACACCCGGCATCAATTTTACCATGTCCCCTTCGATCCTGGTTACAGGGGCCATTACGATCCCCGCGGCTTTTACCAGTTTTGTCAACATGTGGGGAGGCATGGAGGACCAGCTCTGGATCAACATCAACGGCTGGACCGATGACGGATCCGACTGGGTCTGGGGCAATGCGCACATCCATGCAGCGGACGGCCAGTTCTGCCTGAACGCCCTGCCCGGAGATGATTTTGATAACGATGGAAAAGAAGATCCGGTCGAGTGCTCCAGTCCGACATCCACAACTTATTCACTCGATGTCAAACCACCGGCTTCAGGACAGACCAAGACCTACCATATCCGGGCCGAGGCCAATAACTACGCCAGTGTGGAATATACCGTGACGGTGAATGGCAGCGGCGGCGCCCAGGACATCACCATGACCAAGGCCAGCCGGATTTTCGGGACCGTGACCCTGCCGTCCGCCAATGCGGGATCAACGCCGCTTTGGATCAATGTGAACGCAAGGACGGCGAGCGGGACCATGGCCTGGGGCGGGGGCTCCGTGGATATAGGCCAGACCCAGGGAAATTTCGACATCCGATCCGCCCTTGAAGGGACCTACACCGTGGAAGTTCAGGTCATGGGTTATAAGACCAGCAGTGTCTCCAGTGTTGTGGTCACCGCAGGTCAGGATACGGATTTAGGCAACATCAGCATCTCTCAGGGCGGGACCATCAGCGGGATCATCACCATCGCCGGAGACACCGGCAGTTATCAGATGTATCCTGGAGATCCCGGAACCCAGCCCATCATGCTTTGGGTGGACGCAGGATCTTCGGACGGCAGCGGATGGAGCGGGACCCAGGTGCAGATTCCCCGAGGGCTCAACCAGAGTGTCTCCTATACTATAGGCGGTCTGGGCGCCGGAACCTATGAAATCCATTCCTGGCTGGGAGAAGGGTATGAGCAGACCCCCATGCCGCTGACGGCAACCCTGGCCGGGGACACCAGCAATGCGACCGGCGTGGATATGTCCTTTGCGCCTTATTCAGGAAAGATTACAGGGACCGTATCAGGAACGGGTCTGGATCTCTCCAAAGTGGTTGTGAGGGCCATGAAGGCCGGATGGGGATGGCAGCAGCCCGTAACAACCCAGCCTTCAGGAGACGGATCTTATACGCTGACCGGTCTGGGGACCTCGGAATATATTCTTGAAGTCAATGAGTACGTCAATTCAGCGGATATGCTGAACGGCGCTCAGCCGATGCCTACCGGAAACTTCGGGACCGAGACAGTTAGAGTCCCGGTCACCAACGGCGAGACCACTTCCGGTCAGAACGTTACATTAAGCGCCGGAGGGGTTATTACCGGAAGCATATCACTGGAGCCGGGCTACAGCGGGAGTGTGAACTTCAACACGGATCTCGTAGGCAAAATGGTGACCGCCATGCCCATGAAGATGGCCATGATGGGAGGATCCTCGATGTTCATGGGACCGATCCTGCCCGACGGGACCTATACCATCTCCGGTCTGGGGGCAGGGGCGTACAGTGTCTCGCCTCCCACGGAACTGACCGATCAGATGGCGGGTTTCGATCCCAATGCACAGATGATGCAGGCGCCATTCGAGCCCGACATTGCGGCCGACAGCCGGATGGTCTCGGTATCCTCCGGACAGACCAAGTCAGGGGTTGATTTCGTCCTATCTGACGGATATTCCGTGAGCGGGACCCTGACCCTTCCGGATATTCCGACAGGAGACCAGTGGAACTATGTATGCGAAATTGAACTCCGGCATCCCCGAAAGGAAGGGATGGGCCGGCACATGCCGGTTTTTGTCAAGGATTTCAACGGGACCAAGACTTATTCCTTTACTCTGGAACATATCATGGACGGTGACTATGTGATCCAGGCCTGGTCCAATAACTACACCGTCGCCTACAAGAACATTTCCGTGAACGATAGCGACGTGGCCGGTGCGAACCTGGAATTAAAGAAAGGCGCCAGCATCACCGGTACGCTCGTCAATGCGAGCAGCGGCAAGGCTGTAACACCCTCTGACGGTATCCGGGTCCGCTGTGAGGCTTACCCCTGGGTAGAGGGGAGCTGGAGAGAAACCATGCAGGACCCCTGGTCCACCAGCCGGTTTACGGATCAGGGCGGCATCTATACCGGGGCATTCACCCTGGCCAATCTCCCAGCCGGGACCTATGTCGTGACCGTGGAAGCGGAACACGGCATGAAAGAGAACGGCGCCAAGAACTACATCGGGATCCGGAAGGCCGGTGTCGTGGTTCCTGAAACCTCGGGGGCCAGCGTGGATATCGGTACGCTGGAACTCCATGAAGGCGTTTCCATCAGCGGTACGGTAACGTCTGAATCCACCGGTGCGCCTTTGGGGAACATTGATGTTGAGGCCATGCCGGTGGACGGGAAGGACGGATCCACATCGGCTTTTGCCACCACGGACTCAAAAGGAAACTATACGATTTATGGCGTGGATCCCAACGTCAAATACTACACCGTGATTGCCGGCTCAAGGCCGGATTTCATGAAGTTCATCCCGGTGACCTGGGGTGAGGTGGAAAAGGACGTGGAAGTGGCATCCGCAGGTTTGACCGGTGTGGACTTTGCGCTCCCGGCTGCCAACGCCACGCTGTCCGGGACCATCCACAAGACCGGTAGTTCGCCGTGGATGCTCCCCTTCATGGAAGACGACATGCCGGCGCCCTTTATCCTGCTCCAGAAGCAGGGTGAAGTCTACTCGGACCCCATGGGCGGTATCGATACCATAGGAGAACCGAGTGACGGCGATACCACGACCTTCAGCATCAGCGGGATTGTTCCCGGAACGTACAATCTCAAGATCTTCAGCAGGGGATACACCACGAAGATCGTCCGGGGCATCGTGATTGCAGAAGGGGACAATGTCATCTCTACAGCCCTGGAATTGGTAGAAGGCGGGACGGTTTCCGGCTCGGTGGTCAAGGACGACGGGACCTATCCCACAACCTCCGAGGTTTCAGAAGTGGTTGCGGTCTCTGAGGATCTGGAGGTGCTGATCTTCGGGACCCTGACGGCCAATGAGGCCTCTCGAGAGGTTTCGGCTTATTCCATCAGCGGGCTTGAGGCCGGGAAGTCCTATCGCCTGGTATTTATCAGCGAGGGCGATAAGGGGCCCGGCGAGGTCCATGTGATGCCGGACATGATCAGCGCGGGTAATACCTACAATGCCGTGCTCGGTGACAATGCCCCGATTATCACGGCCCGTGCCAAGAAGAATGCCGATGGGACTTTCTCCATCGGGATATTCAGCACCAGTTACTTTAATGATGCATCCGCATCGAACATCCTCTCCCTGAGTCAGGGAGGAGGAACGCTCACGGCGACATTGGGACCGGACAAGATGACGATTGATGCCGGCTATACACCGGATGCAGCCGATACCATTTTCACTTTGGCATTGACGGCGCATTACGGCAAGAACAACAACACGGTCAGCGCGTCCTTCTCCTATGACGTGAACTCCACGGCATGGAACCAGGGGACCGTGAACACCCTGATGGGCGGCATGGTCGGTCTGGGGCAGGGCGACAAGTCCAAGGTCTTCATGGAACCTGGAGACGTCACGGATGGAGACGGCGACGGCGTATCAACCGTGACCATGCAGAAAGACGATTCAGGTGTCAGCGGGAACGGCGTGCATGCCAATTCCGTAGAGAGGAGATCCCTCCTGGCTGAAGCTACGGACCCGCTTCCTGCCGGTGCCACGGCGGCGAGCGCCCTGTATGATATCGCGCTTCCCTCAGGAGATTCAATCACAACGGGCGCATCGGTGACGGTATCACTCCAGTACAATGACTCAGTGACCGACACGACCAACCTGCACATCTACCACTTTACCGGCGGAGCGTGGGTTGCCGAGGACACCAACCTGACCATTGATACCGTGAACAAGACCCTCACCGCGGACGTAACCAGCCTATCGCCATTCCAGGTGGTTACGGCCTCCTCGGTGGATACGCCTGCGGACACGCCTGCAGATACGCCTGCGGCAGTCTCAAGCGGCGGGGGCGGAGGAGGAGGATGCAGCCTCGCATCGAATCCTGTCTCCATGCCTAACGGCATAGGGGAGACGGCGTTGATGATTCTGCCTCTGTTGGTCCTTGTCTTGATGAAGTTAAGGAGGCGGTCTCAGGATCAGAATTGATCCGGGCTGTAAAAACAGCATGAGAAAGGGGCAGGACTCAGATCCTGCCCCTTTATTTTCTACTATCACCGCCCTGAAGAAGGGTTCCCACGGAAAGGGTCGCTTCGAGTCCACTCTGGTCTTTTCCTGTAATCATCTTCAGGTTCTTGATATACAGCAAGTCTTCCGAACTTTCGATCTGATAAAGAAAACGAGTCAAATCATCAATCTTGATATTCTCGAGTTTGATCTCGGCCAGGGATTCCCGGAACTGCCCGACAGGGTTCTCACGCTGGGGCCTGATGTAGGTGATCTTGTCCTTGACTTCGGCCTTTGTGGCCAGTTGTTCCAGGTATGAGAAAACAGAGAATCCCTGCCCGCGCTGATCTATGATTTTTTTGATTTGTTCCATCCCTCCACGGTCTTGTACAACAGAGGATTGGAGCCGGACCATTTCGGAGAGTTCCGTTTTCTTCTTCTGGATTTTGATGTTGATCAATTCATTATTTTGAAACATGGGGTCCATGACCCATGTGTAAAAGGCAAGAACGGAAAGGAAGATGAGTCCGGAGAGGACGATACGCTGCTCTCGGGCGCTCAATTCCTGGTAGTAGTGGAAAATGCGCTGGAACAAAGGTTGTTGCCGTATCTGGTCCAGAAGACGGGCATATATGGATTTTTTCTCGTGAGTCTCCGGACTCGGAATCAAGGGCGGCCCGGAATAAGGAGCGGATTCTTGTATGGGGGACGCCCCGACGGGAATCGTTTCATCGAGGTTCTCGGCAGTTCCTTCCGGCGCATGCGGTGTTTCGGCCGCCCGTCCGGGAGCCTGTTCACCGGATGTGACTTGTTCCGAGACGTCCCCGGATTCGTTCGTGACCTTGAAGATATGTTTTTCTTCAGGGGCCGTATCTGAAGCGTCATGGGCGCTCTGTTCATCGATCCTGGGGGCGCCTTCCAGGAGGGCTTCCCATCCTTTGGGATCCAGATTCATTTTTGCTTTCTTTCGAAGAGAGTCTTCCTTGTCAGTCATGGAGCAATACCTCAATAGCCAGGTGCCGGTAATGCAGGGCTCCGGGCGAGTTGGCCGAGTATTTGATGACCGGTTTCCGGTAAAGTTCAGCCTCGCTCAGGGTGATGTTTCTCGGTATCAATGTGGTAAAGAGCTTGTCCCCGAAGGTCTGCTTGATCTCATGATAGAGAATCCTGTGCAAAGTCGTCTTTTTGTCGAACATGGTGATCAGGACTCCCATGAGATTGATTTGATGCCCGAGCTGCTGATGAATGGTGCTGATCATCTTGTTCAGCATATCGAATCCTTTAATGGCATAATATTTGGCCTCCGTCGGGATGATGATGTCGCTTGACGCCAGGAGGGCGTTTAAGCTTAAAATCCCGAGAGACGGAGGACAATCAATGATGACGAAGTCGTAATCTCCGTTGATCTCCTTCAGCGCGTTTCTCAGGATATAAGGTCTGGAATTCCTGCCGGCCAATCGGACTTCACAGCCGGCCAGGTTCATATGAGCCGGGAGCAGGTCCAGGGTCTCCATCATGGTCCGGCGCCGGACTTCGCTGACCTTGGTCTTTTCATCCATGATGAGGTCATAAACCGTCTTGTCCAGCGTGTCAGGATCCACATTCAGCCCGATGCTTGCATTGGCCTGCGAATCCATGTCGATCAGCAATACCCGCTGTCCCAGTTCCGCCAGGCACGCAGAGAGGTTGATGGCCGTCGTGGTCTTCCCGATCCCTCCTTTCTGGTTGATGATGGAAATGGACCTCATACGATCTTGCCGCCAAGAATTTTCTCCTGAGATGATTCCTGTTCGGAGCGGGGAAAGACCCGCCGCCTCTTGATGCGCTTCATCATCCACGGGGTTGATATCATGTTCCTTTGAATACGATTTTTATTTGAAAGTTGACATGGCTTTTGTCATTGTCCACCTTTGCATTGCTGACATTGACCTGATCTAAGATTTCCGACTTTTTCAGCTCCTGTTCGATCCGGTTGACGGAATTGAAGGAATCCGTCCATCCGACGAAGCGGAGGGACTTATCGTCAAGGGTCAGGTCCGTGACCGCAAGCTCCAGATCAGCCGGGATCCGGACGCTGATCTCGTTTAGAATATCCAGGGCTGAAGGCTTTGCGCCGAAAACGTTTCTGAAGATCTCATTCTGTTTTTCAACCTCCTTGATATGGAGCTTCATCTGTTCTAATTCATTCACCACATTTTTGACATCGGGAAATGTTTCCTGAAGGATATGGCGGGTCTCTTTCTTTAACTGGTTGTAATAGTGGCCCTTGGCTTGAATGCCGATGAAGTAGTCCACGAAGGATAGGAGAATAAAAAATCCCAGGATGGCTGCCGCATGGCGGATCTCCTTTTTTGATTCCATGATCCTGGAGATCATAGAGAATTTCTTTTTTCTGAAGGCGCATTTCAATGCATCCTTTCCCCCCTCCATCAGAGCCATCCCCAGAGGAGAATGGATCCCGGTCAGGTGATCTTTTCTCACCAGGTCATGAGGCAGGGCGGTCAGGGGATCGGTGATCTCGGTTTGGATGGACAACTCCTTTTCAAGGAGGGGGGGAAGCAGATGGATGCCCGGCCGGTCTCCGGTGACGTAGGCCTCCGACGGGGCCTTGGCGGAGGATCGGAGGAGATAAGTCCGGATACTCTTCCCGGCCTGGGAAGCGAGGGCCAATGGTTCCTGACCCAGGATATTGAGGAGTTCAGTGGTTTCGAGCGGGTTGACATCCCGAAGCCGTTCGGAGAGGGTTTGAGGATCCGTCCCTGTTTTCTCCTGGAGCCTTCCGAACAGGGCTTCAAGGCCCCAGCTGAGTCGTTGAATGTGTCCTGGAATCCCCCCTTCATACAGCGAAAGAAGGGTGTAATTCGATGAAACATGCAGGTGAAGACAGGAGCGGTCCTTCCGGATCCTTTGTGTTTGAAAGAGCGCGTTGGCTGCCGCAAGCGAAGAGACGACGATCATGTTCAGAGGGATTCCCGCCTCTTCGAAGAGGGCGCTCCGCTGGTCCAGGATGGATCGGGGAAGGGCATAGACCAGAAGGTCGCTTTTCCCTTTTTCCTGCCTGATCATCCGGTAACAGGTTTCGAGGTCCTGAATCGGGAAGGGGACCAGGGGTTCGAGTTCATAGAGGATGACCTTGTCGATTTTAGACCTCTCCCTGAATGGGACCGTGATCTGCCTGGTGATCAGCATGTCACCCGGCACAGACGCCACAACGCTCTCTCTCTGGATCTGATGTTCAGAGAAGAAGAGCGAGAGCGCATCCGGCGTGAGGGAGTCCCCGTCTATGACCTCCTCCATGAAGCGGAGAATCCGGACCAGCTTGCGCTGGACGGAGATTTCCACCGCCTGGATCCCGTATGCGTTGATCTCAATTCCCGTGATGATTCTCGCCATTATGACCTTTTCATCCGCTTTTTATCACTCTTCCCGCCAATACACGATGCTAACATTATTATTCTTCCTTTGCAAGACTGCATGAACGAATTTTGTTACCTTATGGACTCGGACTGTGACGTAAGCCGAAAAATAGGCCGATTTTACGTCCCACAACTCCTGCGGCACGCTGGATGCCCCGGGGAACTCCTGCTTAATATAGGTTGCAAAATCCTGCGTGGATTTGAAAGGGGCATCTTTACGGTATTCGGCAAGGGTCTCTCCGTCGATTCCGTCTGCGAGGGCGCTCAGGACCTGGGGGGGGGCCGTGTTCACATTGATCTTCCCGCCGCTCCAAACCGTGAAGATATCCTTGAGGCCTACGGGATAATCGTTGTTTTTCCCATCATATATCTTAGGGTCTATGCCTTTGACCATCAGGAGTTCGCTCAGATCCATGAGGGGGGCATTCCGGATATCGTAGGGAGGATTCAGGGACTGGTAATAATCCGCTTCGGCGCCGTATGGGGAGACATCCTCATTAGGGTCTATCCAGTCCTGGATGCAGGCAAACAGATCGGGCTCAAGATTGAGCTCTTTTTCCAGCCGTAACCGGAATGAGGAGAGATTCGGTCCGGGGTTGTTCTTGAAGAGATTGTTGATCCAGACCTTACCGTCTTCATCCCGAATCCTGAGTTCCACGTAGTTCCCTTCCACTTCCATGCCGGGATTGTCCATGGACCATTCATTCTCACATGCGGGGTCACCCGGCGCGCAGACCGCATCATAGTTCGGACTTTTTTTTTCATCCTCTTCGATCCAGTATAAGGCCGCCTCAACGGCTCCACGAGCCAGAAAATAGGCCTTTGTATCATTTAGGAAGTTATCGGCGAGGTGGAGGTTGACACGGGTGGTGTAATTCAGATCCAGGATCAGCACGGAGAGCGCGCCGACCACCATGAGCACCAGGACCAGGGCGATGCCGTCTTCTCTTGCGATTTCATTTTTAGGATGTTTCATCGCCTTACCGTATCACGACAGGCTGAATGGTTTGACGGAATTTTGTCTCTTGATCTTGATCATCTGTCACCGAGAGTTCAATCTGAATCTCGTCTGGAAGTTGTTGCTGCTGCATGGCCTGTCCCTGAGAGGCCTGCTGCTGGGGCTGGGTGTTCCATTCATCCAGCCATTCCTTGGTGTCCTTCTTATAATACTTGATGTTCAGGCTTTTTACCTGGTCGGTGAGGAACAGGAGTGTTCCTCCCTTTTTGATGTCCGAGTCCACGGTGGGATCCACGCTCCTGATCAGGCGTTTCTTTCCCTTGATCTGATCGACGTCGAAGAAATAGCCGATCTCCGCGATTTCACCCTCCTTGGCGTCGGGGTTTCCCCGCGGATAGGACGTGCTGATAAAATAGATTTCATCCACGGCGTCTCCATCGGTTTCGTGATTGACGCCGGTCAGGCCCATTCCGCTTGCAGGGTCGTAATACAGCGCCCTGAGTTCCAGTGAAATCATGCCCAGGAATGAACGGGCCGTCTGATAGACGTCCTCGTTGGATTCCAGAAGAGAAGCGGTTTTTGACGACCCGAAGAAAGTGGAGTAGACCACGCCGAGGATGATGGAGAAGATCAACATGGCGACGAGGATCTCCAGGAGGGTCAGGCCTTGCTGGGTCAAACGGTTTTTCATGATCCCCCCGTTGCAATGAAACTGTTCAGGGTCACCGAATTTTCCTCTTTGTTTTCCGGATCCCAGTAGACCGTCAGGTCGATCCGGTAGAGGTTGTCTGCGACAGGCACAGTGACCAGGGCATATTCCCAGTGATAATCCTCGTCTTCTTCGAAATCTCCCTGGTCCGTGTAGAGGGACGGCGAAGTGGTTCCACTGATCTCCGTCATCACCTCAGTCAGCTTTTCCTCGGCAAGGAGCGAGGCGGTGGTGATCCGGTTTGAGATCTGCTGCAGCCGGATGGTTTTCATTTCCAGTCCGACCAGTGTCACCATGGAGATGCCGATGATCGCTACGGCGAAAAGCACTTCTATCAGGGTGAATCCCTGACCGGCCGTTTTACGATGGGTTGCCGATTTCAACCTTATATTCCTCGAGATACCCTTCGTCAATCGTGACATTCCCGGTCAGGGGATTGATAAAGAGGGTATATTTTTCATCCCCTTTCCGGAGGTGGATGATGTTGCCGGTGATCATGCCGTTGGCGCCGATCCTGAGGTAGGCCTCGCCTTCCAGTTCCTTTTGACCGGTCTCCGTAATGACATCCTCGATTCGGACCCCTTCGGGAAACTTGTAGGTTCGATTCAGGATTGAGTTGTCTTTTTCATAGTGGAGAATGGACTGGCCGTCTTCGTCCTTGCTGACTTCCCGTTCGATATGGATTTCCGCTTTTGTGATATCGCATACGACACGGCGCGGGATGCGCTCCATGGCGGCGTTGCTCCTGGCTACGGAGAGGATGGCGCGGATCTGCCGGATGGAACGTTTAAGGTCGCTGGAATAGACGGCGTTTCCGATTTTCGGAAGCGTCAGCGCCAGGATGACGGATATAATCATCAGGGTGACGATCAGCTCAATCAGAGTGAACCCGCGCTCAGGATGACGGATCAAGGCGCCGCCGGGCCGGATCCTATTCAATGTTCCAGCTTTCGATGTCCGCATATTTTCCTTCGCCGCCTTCCTCGCCGTCCGCCCCATAGGATTTGATGTCGTATTCCTTATTGTGCACGCCGGGTGAGATGTAGACATAGGGATTATGCCAGGGGTCGAGCGGCACCTTGTTATTGTCCAGGTACCCCCCCTCGTGCCAGTTTTTGGGGGCGGGTTCTATGGACGGTTTCTCAATGAGGGCCTGGAGCCCCTGCTCGGTTGTGGGGAATGTCCCGTTGTCTCTCTCATAGAGCGCCAAGGCGCTTTGGATATTGCGTATCTGTGCCATGGCGGCGGTACGGCGGGCTTCATCGGTCCGGCCGAAGAGTTTCGGCCCTACGATGGAGGCCAGAACCGAAATGATGACCAGAACCACAAGGAGTTCGATCAGGGTGAATCCTTTTTTGTTGAGCATGAAAAACCTCCTTAATGACCGATTTCTTTTTTTCATTTTGGCAAAAACTTTATTTGTAAATTATGGTTCTTCTCCCATTTAGTGGGTAAAAGGGTTCAAGGGTTCAAGTGAAATACTTAAACGCAAACAAAATCTCCAGAGAAAAACACTGGAACCCTTGATCCTTGATATTTTTAGCACTTCACTCGACCCCTTGAATCCTTGACCCCTTGAACCCTTATGTTTTCACCCACTCTTTTGGAGATGATCCTAAATTACTAATGGATCAGTTGGTTGATCTCGAAAATGGGCAGCAGGATGGAGATCACAATAAACCCCACGACCAGCGCCAATCCCACAATCATAAACGGCTCCAGCAATGAAGTCAGGGTGTTGACGGTCGTGTCGATCTCGTTGTCCGTGATATCCGCCACCTTGTTCAGCATCTCCTCGAGCGTGCCGCTTTTTTCTCCGACATTGATCATATGGATCAGAATAGGCGGGAACACGCCGCTTCGTCTCAACGGTTCATGAATGGACGAGCCTTCCCCAATGTGTGTGCGGGCTTCCTCGATGGTCCTCTCCAGGAGTTTGTTTCCGACCACGTTTTTGACGATGTCGAGGGAGTTTAAGAGCGGGACGCCGTTCTTCAGGAGGGTCCCGAGGGTCCTTGAGAACCTGGAAATGGCGATCTTGCGGTAAAGGGACCCGAAGATCGGCATCTTCAGTTTGAATTGGTCGAAATGAATCCTCCCTTCCTCGGTTTTAATATAGGCCTTGATCCCGGTGAAAGCGGCGGCAAAGAGGAGGAGGAAAAGCCACCAGTAGGACCGGATGAAACTGCTGATTGCGATCAGAACTGCCGTGGGGATCGGGAGGGTCTGCTTCATGTCGGAGAAAATTTTGGTTACGGAGGGCACCACATAGGTCATCAGAAAGAGAAGGATACAGAAGGCGATCGAGACAATGACCGCAGGATAGATCAAGGCCGACTGGATCTTCCGTTTGGTCATGACCTGCTGTTCCAGGAAATCAGCCAGGCGAAGGAGGACGATTTCCAAGGACCCGCTGCTCTCACCGGACCGGATCATATTGACCATGAGAGGGGAAAAGGCCCGGGTGTGAGGGGAGAGGCTGTCGGCAAAACTTCTTCCTTCCCGAACCGATTCACGGACCTGGGAAAGGATCCTCTCGAGACCCTTGTTGTCGATCTGGTCGATAACGGCTGAAAGCGCCTCCACAAGCGGGATGCCGGCATTCAGCAGGGTAGAGATCTGACGGATAAGGATCGAGACCTCGATGGGACTGATGCGGGTAAAAAGGGTGATGCCTGCGGTCCGGTTTTTCCCCGGCATGGACAGCGTATCGGAGAGATCGGTGATGTAGACCTCTTGTTCACGCAGCTTCCCCCTGGCCTCCTGGGACGAGTCTGCATCCACGATTCCGGTGAGGGTCTTGCCTCTCTTGTCAAGGGCTTTGTATTCGTAAACCGGCATAGTTTATTCTTGCGTCACGCGCAGGACCTCTTCGATGGTGGTGATGCCGCTTAGAACCTTGGCGGCGCCGTCCTGACGGAGCGTTCTCATTCCCTCCTGGACCGAGGCCGCTCTGATCATATTGGAATCGACATTCTGGAAAATCAGCTTATTGATCTTCTCCGTGCTCAAAAGCATCTCATAAATTCCAGTCCGGCCGTGATAGCCGGTATGAAAACAGTAGTCGCATCCCTTGCCGTGATAAAAAACGGGATTTTTGAGCTGGGAGGGATCCAGCCCGAGCTCTTCAAGCTCGGCATGTGTGGGTTGGTGTGAAATCCTGCACTTGGGGCAGATGACCCGGACCAGGCGCTGTGCCAGAACGCCGAGCAGAGAAGAGGAGACCAGGAACGGCTCGATCCCCATATCCACCAGCCGGGTCATGGCGCCGGCGGAGTCGTTGGTATGCAGGGTGGAGAAGACCAGATGGCCGGTCAGCGATGCCTGAATGGCGATCTCGGCCGTCTCCCGATCTCGTATTTCACCGATCATGATGACATCGGGGTCTTGGCGGAGGATGGATCGCAGCCCCCGTGCGAAGGTCAGCTCAATCTTGGGATTGACCTGCATCTGTCCGATTCCTTTGATCTGGTACTCGATGGGATCCTCAATGGTGAGAATGTTCTGGTCCGGGGAATTGATTTTGTTCAGGGCGGCGTAGAGCGTCGTGCTCTTTCCGCTTCCCGTGGGTCCCGTGACCAGGATAATGCCGTGGCTCTTACGGATCAGTTTGGAGATCTGATGGTAGGTCTGATCGGGAAGTCCGATGTCCTCCAGGTCATAGATCGTGGCGTTCTTGTCCAGGAGCCGCAGCACCACCCGTTCGCCGAAGGCCGTAGGGATGATGGAAACACGGATATCGACCTCCTTGTTGGCGATTTTGATTTTGATCCGTCCGTCATGTGGAAGCCGCTTTTCCGCGATATTCAGGTTGGCCATGATCTTGATCCTTGAGATCAGGGCGGAGAGGAAACGTCTGGGAGGCTGGAGTCTCTCGTAGAGGACGCCGTCGATCCGGTACCGGACCAGCATCTCCTTTTCATAGGGTTCGATGTGGATGTCGCTGGCGCGGGATTCCACAGCCTGGTAGAGGATGAGGTTCATGAGCTTGATGATGGGCGCCTCGGTCTCGGCGTCCAGCAGGTCCTGGACTTCATCCAGTTCCTCGGCAATGGTTTCATATTCCTGACCGGCAAGATCATCGATCACACTCTCGGCCGTATCCGTGGCGCTTCCAAAGAAGAGGTTGATTTTCTGGTTGATCTGATTTTCCGAAGCCAGATAGGGCTCCACATTCTTCCGAAGCAGTTTCCCGAGGTCTTCCAGAGGGACGATGTTCGCCGGGTCGGAGACGGCCACACGGATCTCATGATCATCCTCAAAGAAAGGGAAGAGGACAAAGCGTTTGAGATAGCTGCGGGGGATCTTTTCCAGAGTCGCTTCGCTCAATTTCGGTTCCGGAATCTCCTGAAGAACAGGAATCCCGATGTTCAGGTGATCTGGGTTCATGGTTGATCTTCCGTCCTGATGGGGGTCCCCGGCGCGCTGTTTTCATTCCCCTGACCGTCCTGAACCGAAGGATCCGGGGCCGGCGGATCCGGATTTTCCTTCAAGGTCTCATCGGGAAGGGCTTTTGGTCCGGTCGGATCTCCCTTGTCTTGCTCTTGTTTTTCCGGAGAACCGTAGAAATCGTATGAAGGCTGCTGAGCCTTATAGTCCTTGTTGGACTCAAAATCCTGTTGTTTCTTTTCAGAGAGTCTCGCCGCCTCCGTGGGATTGGTGACAATGTGCGGCGTCAGGAAGATCATCAGGTTCGTTTTGTTGTTTTTGTTCTGATTTGAGCTGAAGAGATATTTTAAAAACGGCAGATCACCCAAACAGGGAATTTTGGAATGGGTATCATTGATATCATCCTGGATGAGACCCCCGATGACGATAGTATGGCTGTCTTTGACCACGATGGTGGTCTTGGCGGACCGCTTGGTGGTCACCGGCGCCGTGGCCCCGGTCCCGGCCGTGGCTGCGGCATCCACATTGGAGACTTCCTGAGAGAGTTCAAGCCGGACGAAACGGTTCTGGCTGATATGGGGCGTGACCTTGAGCGTGACTCCCACGTCCTTGAACTCAAAGGTCTGAAACACATCATTGACCCCTTGCTGCCCGGTTCGGGCCTGGGTCAGGAAGGGACGGTTCTCACCGACCTGGATCTCCGCCTCCTGGTTGTCCATGGTCAGGATCTGGGGGGTGGCGATGATGTTGGTGTCGGAACGGGTGGCCACGGCTGTGATCAGCGCCGAAATGGAAGGAAATTGGTGGCCGTTGAATGTAATAAAGTTTCCGAAGACGCCCAGGTTGAATCCGGTGACGGATGAGGGGATCGTCCCTTCATTGAGGGATCCTATGGTGGGAAGGAGGGCGCCCTGAGGAAGCGATCCGCCGAAACCCAGGCGGTCAATGGAGTCATCGGCGCCGATGCTCCCTCCAAAAGTTTCCCACTCCACACCGAGGTTGTAAGAATCGCTTCCGCGGACTTCCATGATCAGGGCCTCGATTAAGACCTGTGATCGAGGGATGTCCAGTTTTTCGATGACCGATTTGATCTGCTCATAATCTTCGGGATCGGCGTTGATGATCAGTGCGTTGGTGGCCTTGTCGGCAACGATCCTGATATCCGTCTGGGTCGGGATCTTCTCCGTCCCCTTATTGTCTTTGCCTTTTCCCGCCTTAATTCCGGAGACAAATTCATTCAGGACTGTAACGGCCTCCTCGGCCACGGCGTTCTGAAGATAATAGATGTTGACCCGCCCTTTTCCCTCGGGGGATGGCACATCCAGTCTCCGGACAAGATTGACGATGCTTTCATAATCGTTTTTGGTAGCGAGGACGATCAGGGAGTTGGTCCGTTCGTCCGCAATGATCTTGATTTCGGACGAGACACCGGAGACCGTGGTCGGTGCGGCGGACGGGGTCCCTCTCATCCTGACGCCGGGAGACGATCCTGAAGCGGCGGCGCTCCCTTGTCCGAGGATATCGTTTAAGTGCTCGGTTATGGTCTTGACCGAGGCATACTTGATGGGGATGACATAGAGTTCCGCATGGTATCCCTTGACATCCAGTTCGCCGATGATCTTCAGGATACGGTAAAGGTTGGAATTGAGATCGGTCATGATCAGCGTATTGGTCGGTTTGTAGGAGACCAGATAGCCGTCTTTCGAGAAGAGGGGCCGGATGAGGGCCGCCAGGTCATCGGCATTGACATATTCCAGCCGTGCGATCCGGGTAACGAATTCGTCCGTACGCTCTGAAAGAGAAGGGGCCTTTCCCACCACGGTCTCGATTCCTCTCTGTTTGGCTTCCGGGCTCGGGACGATCTTGATCACCTTATCAGCCGAGACTAGGGTGTATCCCCTGATCTCCAGGATGGATTCAAAAACCCTGTAGGCCTCATCCACAGTGATTTTTTCCGGAGAGACAACAGTGACCTTGCCTTTAACCGCTTCATCGATCAGGAAATTTTTATGCACCAGTTCACTGATGAACTTGATCAAAACACGGATGTCCGCATCCTCAAAGTTCATGGTGATCAGTTCATCTTTCCGGGGCATAGGAGAAGATCCTTGCGGCGGAACTGCAGGGACCGCCCCTGGTGACGGATGGGATCCGGGTATGGGTACGGACGGCGGCTGTACAGCAGGTCCAGGTCCCGGCGTCCGTTGTGCCGCCGTGGGCGCCCCTATGTCCGGCGTGGATCCAGGGGGAGTTCCCTGGGCAGCCGGTACGGCAGGCGGTGTTCCCGGCATCCGCTGCGTTGCAGGGGGAGCCGCCGGCGAAACTTGTTGCGCCTGCTCTGCCGAGGCGTAAGAGAGGAGCATAAAGATAGATCCTGCCAGCAGGACCAGGCAAGAGAGATACATGGTTTGATGATTTTTCATTCTGCGCCCCCGAGTTCAAGATCGATGTTACTCGACCGTATAATTGATGGTCAGGACCTGGTTGTCCCTTTCCACCTCCAGGTTGAGTGTTTTGGCATCTGAGTACTTGTTGAAAATTTCAAAGATGTTTTTAAATTCCTCAGACGAGGTTCCGTTGATGGCCTTGATGATATCATTTTTTTGGAGGCCGAGCTCCGACAGGCGGCTCCCTTCACGAAGATAGGTCACCGTGAATCCGTCTCGTTTCCCTGAAGTAAAATGGGGGATGATCCTCACGTCCCTCATGAGAGATCTGAGGTCACTGGCCGCTTCCTGGATTTCCTGCCGCTGGATCCTCTGAGGGGGTTCGGCAAGGGCGGTGGGTCGGGATTCCCCTTTTTTATCCTGCTTGTCTTCCTGGAACATCAGCAGGAGTTCCTTGCGTCCGTTCCGGTTGATCACCACCCGATCCTCAAAAATGGCGCTTAAGGTGACGCCGCTTCCGATGTTGTCGTTGATATGATAAAGGTTCTGTGCTTTTAAATTGGTATCCTCAATGATGGCAAAGGAACGTTTCCTGTTGCTGACCACCGTGCCCTTTAGGGTTAATTTTAAATCCGTTTTGGGGTGATCCAGGGAATCATCCGCGTTGTTCCCGGTTATCTGGGCGAAGGATGCCCCCTGGAACAGGTTCCGTTCAGTGATCTTGCCGTAAGCCGAAAAGGGTTTGGTCTCTTTTTTCAGGGAAAGCACGTTCTTGTTTGCGGCATCGTGTGGTTTCTCGACATATAGGTGACTGTTGATTATTTTCAAGGCGATATCGGCTGCAAAGAGGATGAATAAGGAGATCAAAATGATTTGAAAAACTCTCTTTTTATGCATTTCATAAACCTTAGAGGTTGTCTAAACCATTTATTTTTATAATAATTTACACATTTTGTCAAGAAAATTGGACTCCATTTTAATATAGCGGGAACTCCCCGCCTATAAAGGCGGGGAGTTCCCGCTATATTAAAAGACTCTTGTACCGAATGTATGATAAATGCCAAAAAAACCGATACATTTTTCTTGACTGGTACCGGTTGTATGATAAAATTTAATAGTAAATACAGTAAATTATCATTCTCTCAGAATAGATAAAAAACAGGGAGAAATCTATGTTAGATCGTCGATACTTGATCCTGGCCTCGGTTGTCTTCATTCTTTTTCCGGGTTGTTCTCATCTCCATCCGGAGGTCATGACCCTATCCGATTTTACCTGGTCCGTTGAAACCGGACCGGTCAATGCCGGACAGTATCGGGCTGTAACCGCCGCCGATCTGAACCAGGACGGCTTTCCGGATTTAATTGCCGGTTCGTTCAATCCGGGAGGGGTGACGATCTGGACGGGAGACGGGAAAGGAAAGTGGCGTCTGGCCAGGAAACCTCCGGTCAACGGGGATGTCCGCTCCATTGCCGTCTGTGATATCAACGGGGACGGGAACCAGGATCTGGCGGTCGTGGGCCAGAGAGATCTTAAAGGGGTGATGGTCCTCTTGCAGGGAGCGGACGGGTCCTGGAAACAAGGGAACTCGCCTGTGGAGACCGGAAGCTACGAGAGCGTGAAGTGTCTGGATGTCAATAAGGATGGGAATCCGGACATCGTCGCAGCCAACAGTTCCGGAGACCAGGAAGGGGGCATCCAGGTCTGGTTCGGCGACGGCAAAGGGGAATGGATCCAGCAGGCCGGGCCGGATGCAGCCCACATCTATCGGGATGCGGCTCTGACCGATATCAACGGCGATGGGAACCTGGATATCATCGCCACGTCCTGGGGGCGCCCCGGGGGAATTCATATCTATCTGGGAAGCGGTGACGGCGCCTGGTCCACATTCCCGAGTCCGGCCAAGGAAGGGGACTTCTGGGGGGTGGCGGTCGCGGATCTGAACCATGACGGATGGATGGACATCGCGGCCACAACCTACTATCAGGGGATCAAAATCTGGACCGGCAACGGCAAAGGAGACTGGCAGGACGTGACCTTTCCGGTGAACCGCGGATTTTACTGGTCTATCCTGGTCTCGGATTTCAACAAGGACGGAAGGATGGATATCGCCGCGAGCTCGGTGGACTCCGGCGGGGTCAGGGTCTGGTTTGGAGGAAAGGTCGGGGGGTGGCTCTCCATGGGAAAAGGGCTCCCGGAGTCCGGGAGTTTTTATGGGCTTACGGCCTCAGATCTGGATGGGGACGGGGTCCATGATCTGATCGCGGCCAGCTATAGTGAAGGCGTGCAGATCTGGTTTGGAGGACATGGAGAAAAACGGGCCGTCAAGGAGATCCAGGCCGTTCCTTCGGGCAGGGAAGCGAAAGAGGCGTCCAATCCTTTTCTGACGCGTTTTGCGGTTCCGTTTGAGCCCAATGGGGAGGATCTGTCCAAGGCTGCCCAGGTTGTGATTGCGGAAATCGTGAAGACATTGCGGAGCTCATCTTATGAGACGATCCGTATAGAAGGTCATGCGGACCGTCTTGAGAAACCCGAGGGACAGGGGTCCCTGATGGCGCTTTCGGAGGCGCGGGCGGAAAAGGTGAAAAAGATATTGGACGAGAGCCTTCAGATCGAACCCGGCAGGATATCCGTAACCGGTTTTGCCGACAGCCGGCCTGCCGAGGAATCCGTGTCCGGCGCCGGATCCGGGAACTCCGTGGTGGAGATCATCATCTCCCATCAGGCGGGCGTGGACGGGCATCCGGCGCCCAGTGAAGCAGAAAAGAAACAGCAGGATGAGTTCATCAAGAGTCAATTCCTGACTGAATACAAGGTCGGACCGGGGGACATCCTCAAGGTCGTTTTCTGGAAACAGTTCAGCGCCGATGAGTATGAAGTGCTGATCCGGCCGGATGGGACCCTATCGTTGTTCATGGTGGATGACCTTTCTGCCGGAGGATTGACCCTCACCGAACTGGATCGTCTGTTGACGGAGAAGTTGAGCCGTTATTTCAAGAATCCGAGGATTGATATTACGATTAAAGAGTTTCACAGCCAGGAGGTGATGATTCTGGGGGCCGTCAATTCCCTGGTACGGCAGCCTACCGGGCCTGGGGTTTATGTTTTAAAGAAACCGACAAAGATTGTTGAACTGCTGACCATTGCAGGGGGACCCCTTCCCACGGCCAACCTGAAAAAGGTGACGGTAACCCGGAAGAACGGGACCACCCTTTCGGTCAATCTCTATAAGGCGATTTTCCAAGCCAACGCCTCGGAGGATATCCCGATCTATCCTGGGGATTCGATTTTTATCCCCGAAACCTCAGAAGGGATGAGCAAGGTTTATGTCTTCGGCGAGGTCAAGAATCCAGGCATCTATGATCTCAAAGAGGGGATGAGCGTCCTGGATGCAGTGGGCAGGGCCGGAAGTTTTACCGAGGATGCCGTGGTCCAGAGCACGCACTTAATCCGCGGAGATCTCTCCAGGCCTGAAGTCATCCCCGTGGATGTCAAACGGTTCTTTCAGAAGGGCGATCTTTCCGCCAACCTGGTCCTGCAGAATAACGATATCATCTATGTTCCCAAAAACAGGATTGCAAGCGTTTCTTATCTCCTGACGAAAATCAAGCCCATGCTCGATTTCGTCCTTTTCCCGTATCAGTTTGAGTCGATGCGCACCACCATCGACCTGAACAAGGAGAATGTCAGGCCGCTGACGACGCCGTAATCCTGTGAGGCATATTGGGCGGACTCGTAAAAAGTCCACAAGGGGGACGGCAGAGTAAAAAGCTCCGGATGCAAGGCAAGATCATTGATCTTATCCATGATGAAAGGGAACCATGAAAGCTATTGATTCATCGCAGTATGAACTCGATCTGAGAGACTACGGCATCATTCTTCTGAAAAGGAAGCGTCTGATCATCATGACCACCTTCCTGATCAGCTTCTTGAGCTTTCTGTTCGCCTTCTCAAAAGAGGCTATTTATGAGTCTACTTCCAGTGTGAAGATCGAGCAGAGCAAAACCGTCGCCGGTCTTTTTCTGGAGGCCTTCAGCTGGAACTCCTGGGACAATATTGCCACTGAGTCCGAGGTCATCCGGAGCACACCGGTTGTGGTCAGGGTCTGCAAATCCCTCGGATTGATCCCGCAGGAGATCTCCTACGATGAGATCAAGGAATCCGGCAAGTATTCCGGCATCGTCAGGGGGATCCAGGGAAAGATCCGAACCGCGCAGGAAGGGAACACCAACATCATCAATATCATCGTCTCTTCCAACGATCCGGTCCAGGTCAAGACCATCGCCAACAGGGTTGCCGAGCAATACAAGGTTTATCATGTCTATGCAAAGACCAATGAGGCGCGCAGGACCCGGGAATTTATCGAGAATCAACTGATAGAGACTCAGAAGGTTCTCTCCAATTCGGAAAAGAAGCTTCAAGACTTCAAGGAAAAACACAAGTTCATTACCCTCGACGCCGAGGTGAATGCGACTCTGAACAGCCTCCAGGCCGCGCAGACGGAACATGAACAGGTCAAACGTCAGGCGCAGGAAACAGACATGATGATCAAACGCCTGGAAGGAACGCAGATTTCAGCCCTGGACCAGGTCCTTTCGGAACGTCCTTATGTCGAGTCGGCCGCATCCGTTCTCGGCCAGTTGAACAGCAAGCTGGTTGAGCTGATCCTCAGCAGGAACAACCTTTTGATTGATTACACCTCGGAGCACCCGCAGGTCAAGGACGTCGACGAGAAGATCATGGATATCAGAAGGGAGATGCTCAAGGAACTGAAGAGCCAGTATGCAGTCTATAACGACAGGGAAAAGACCCTTCAGGACCAGATATCGGGTATCATTGAAAAGAACAAGAACCTCCCCGAATACGAAGTTCAGTTAAGTCAGATCCAGAGAGACGTTCATGTCAATGAGGAACTCTTCTCCCTCCTGAAGACCAAATATCAGGAGGCGCAGATCCGGGAGAAGGAACAGGCCGATGAGGTTTCGGTGATCCGGGCGGCGGACCTGGGGACCCGTATGAATGACAAGCTCTGGTCAACCACTTTCGTGGGGTTGATCATCGGCCTGATGCTGGGCCTGATCATCGCCCTGGTCCGGGAAACCCTCGATACCTCCATCGGGACCATTGAGGACGTGGAGAGGTATCTCCAGATTCCCGTCCTGGGCGTCATTCCCCATATCGACATGTATGAGATCAAGGAGGTCGTCTCCCAGAACGACGAGAAGGATGCCAAGTTTGAGGATCTGCTTGGGAGTCATGCCCATCTCATCACCCAGCTCAAACCCAAGTCCTCTGTAGCGGAGAGCTACCGGACCTTGAGGACCAATATCCAGTTTACCAACCTGAAAAAAACAGGGCAGATCATCCTGTTTACGAGCTCCTCTTTAAAGGAAGGGAAGAGCACGACGGTAGCCAATCTGGCGATCACCAAGGCGCAGGAGGGGAACAAGGTGCTCCTGGTCAACTGCGATCTCCGTAAACCTTCCATCTACAAGATCTTCGGATTGGAGAAAGAGGTCGGCTTGACCGATATTATCCTCGGGAAGATCCCATGGAAGGATGCCGTCAAGGACATCACCGATCTCATGATGGGCAAGATCCGGATGGACGATATCATGAAGACCCCGGGTCTGGAAAACCTGCACGTCATTACGGCCGGGGGGATACCGCCCAATCCGGCGGAGCTTTTGAGTTCAAAGGGAATGAGCGACTTCATGGAGGAGATTCGGAAAGAGTATGATATGATCATCATGGACTGCCCGCCTCTCCTCCCCGTGACCGATGCGGCGATATTAGCTCCAAAAGTGGACGGGGTGGTCCTGGTCTATCAGGCCGGAAGGATACCGAGGAATGCCCTCAAACGGGCCAAGACGCACCTGGAGAATGTCCGGGCCAATATCCTCGGTATTGTTCTGAATGATATAACGGCTGAGATCAGCGGATATTATCCGATGTCTCAATATCAAACCAAATACTATGGTGAAGATACCGGGCGTGATCATGGCAGGAAGAAAGAATGGATGGCCCTGCTGGAGAAGTCTATTCAGAAGGCAAAAAGCCGGATCATGAAGACCCATGTCTCCATGTTTCAATTTTTTGTCCTGGCCCTTTCAGCAATATTGATTCTGGTCGGGTTCTTTTGGCAAAAGAAATAAACTCCATTTATTGATCTCCACTGGATTCAACCGACCTGACCTCTCTTGTGGGCTCGATATGATTGCAACCGACCGGACCAAAATTCATATTTTTTACATCATTCTGCTCTCCATGGCCGTGCTAACCACCCATTTCCTGACCCAACTGACCACAGGGACCTCCCTCAAGGTTGCGGCGGGATGCCTGATCCTGGTGGTTTCCATACTGAGAACCGAGGCGGCCCTCTACATCCTGATTCTTTCCATGCTTTTGTCGCCTGAAATCAAGGTTGCCGGCGGCGCTGGACGGGATGTAGTCCTGAGGGTGGATGATATTCTCCTGGTGATTATCGGCTTGTCCTGGCTTGCCAAGACAGCCCTCTTCAAAGAGATGGGGATATTCAGGAAGACTCCGATCAACCGTCCGATCCTGATCTATGCCGTGGTCTGCGCATTCTCCACCATTCTGGGCGTTCTCTTTGACCGAGTCAGGCCTGCGGACGGTTTTTTCTATGTCCTGAAATATCTGGAATATTTCGTGGTTTATTTTCTCGTCGTCAATCAACTCCGCGGCGGCGAGCAGATCCGGAGATTTGTCTGGGCGATTTTGATCACAGGAGTTCTGATATCCATTTATGGGATGATGCAGATTCCTTCGGGCGTCCGGGTTTCCGCTCCCTTTGAAGGGATCAACGGGGAACCCAACACCATGGGAGGGTATCTATTGCTGCTGATCTCGATAGTTTCAGGATTTTTTCTGACGGCAAAAACCCAGAAAACCAAGGTGATTTATATGGGGCTGGCCGTATTCTTTACGATTCCTTTTATCTATACCCTATCCAGGACCTCCTGGATTGCCGTGATCCCCATGGTCATGACTCTGATCTATTTCAGTTACCGGAAGACCGTGTTGATCTATTTCGTCATTCTGGCCGTTGCCCTGACCCCCATTTTTGCCCCGAAGAGCGCAAAAGAGCGTTTTTTATATACCTTTCAGAAACACCATACGAAATCCATCGTCGTGGCCGGGGTCACCCTTGACCCCTCTTCCTCGGATCGAATTACAAGCTGGGGGAGATGCCTCAATGATTTTGTCCATCACCCGGTCTTGGGATACGGAATCACCGGGTATGGATTCATTGACGGCCAGTACTTCAGGACCCTGGTGGAACTGGGTTTGGCCGGTCTGGTTTCATTGTGGTACTTGATGTTTGTCGTCTTCCGGGAGATCTTAAAAGTCTATCGGGTTTGTACCCGGCCCTATGACAAGGGGCTGGCCCTGGGCATGCTGGCCGGGTGTTCAGCCATGTTTATGCACTCTTTAGGGGCCAATACGTTTATTATTGTACGGATTATGGAACCCTTTTGGTTTCTCGTGGGTATGGTCCTCATTCTGCCCAGACTGCGGATGGCGGCTTGCGACGACGAGGAAGCAGGGTCTTGATTTCATCATGAGGAAGGTATGATCGTATTGGGAATTTGGGGCTACTCCGCAGACAGTCCGGCTCAGGCACACGACAGCGGCGCTGCCGTGATTCGAGACGGCGAAGTGCTGGCGGCGGTTTCTGAAGAGCGCTTGACGAGAAAAAAGTGCGAAGGCTCCTTCCCTGTTCTTTCCATAGCGGAAGTTCTTAGGATATCAAATCTTTCGACAAAGGAAATCAACGCCGTGGCTTTGGCGGGCTTGCCGCCCTTCGGCCGCGCCGGGAAAATGCTCAAATACATCTATAAGACGTACAGAGACACCGGGATTCTCATGTCGAACAGGATCCTCTACGCCCTGCTGACGGCAAAAAAGATCCGGAGGACTCTCCCGGATCTGTTGAACGGGATCACCGTTTATGAGATTGACCACCATGAGGCTCATGCGGCGAGCGCCTACTACACCTGTCCATGGAGCGAGGCCGCCGTCATTACCCTGGACGGCATCGGCGATTCAGCCGTTTGCGGGACCATCGGCGTGGGGAAAAACGGCAGTCTGGTTAAGCTTCGTGAATTCAACGGCTATTATTCGCCGGGAATTCTCTATTCGTTCATCACCCAGTACTTCGGATTCAAGCCGTCACGGCATGAAGGGAAGATTACGGGGTTGGCGGCTTACGGCGATTCGAAGAAGTGTTTCGAACGGTTCCGTACGATCAATCGATATGACGCAGACCGCCATGAATTCTTTTCCGATTATATCCCGTGCCTTTTTAAAGCGAAAAGCTACGATGACTGGAGGATCCCGCTTGTAGACGAGATGCTTGAGGAGGTGGAAAAGGCGGATGTTGCGGCGGCCTTGCAGGAGCTTACAGAACAGAATGTCACGGCCATGGTGAGAGACGCCGTCAACATGACCGGGATTCGAAACGTCGCGCTGGCCGGAGGTCTATTCGGGAACGTGAAGGTCAATCAAAGGATTCGAGAACTGGATTGCGTGGAGGGGGTATACGTCCAGCCCGCCATGTCGGATACCGGATTGGCTTTGGGAGCGGCTTTGAAAGTCTGGGCAACGGCGGCTCTGAAAAAGGGGGGCCGGCCCCTTCCCGTTTTTTTGCGAAATGTTTACCTGGGACCGGAATATACGGACGGGGAGGTTCGGAGGGCGATCGAGAAGTATCAGCTTCCTTATCGGCGTGTGGAGCATCCTGCAAGTTTCACGGCGAAGATGTTAAAAGAGAAGAAGATTGTGGGATACTTCTCGGGAAGGATGGAGTACGGCCCCCGTGCGCTGGGGAACCGATCCATCCTGGCGGATCCGACAGATCGCTCCATTAACGACTGGTTAAATGAGCGCTTGAAGAGAACGGAGTTCATGCCCTTTGCGCCCAGTATTCTGGAAGAGGATGCGGGCCGCTTTTATCCGGATTGGTCGCCTACGGACGTGCCGGGTCGTTTCATGACCATGACCTATGACGTTGATGCGCAGGGAGTTTCCCTGGCGCCGGCGGTGTCGCATATCGACCATACGGCACGGCCGCAGGTGGTGCGTAAAGAAGACAATCCGACCTATCATTCGTTGATTTCAGAGTTCAAGAAATTGACCGGACTGCCCTTGGTGATCAATACGAGCTTCAATATACACGAAGAACCGATTGTCTGCTCCCCGGAGGATGCCATCCGCTCCTTTCTCAATGGAAGTGTCGATGTCCTTGTCTTGGGCCATCACGTTGTAGAGAGCCGGTTGTGATATGGGAACCATCACACGTGTCGCGAAGAATACCTCACTCGTTTCCACCGAGATTATTCTTGTCAACCTTCTTTCCTTTGGCTTCGCGGTCTACGTAACCCGTGCACTGGGCGTGATGGAGTTTGGGAAATTCGCCTTTGCCAAGGCCTTTATGGAAATGCTTGTCGTATGGGCGGATCTGGGTCTGGCCAAACTTCTTATACGGGAAGTCGCAAGAAACAGGGAGGACATATCGTCTTATCTTCCGGATTTTGCAGCGATCAAACTCCTCTTTTCCATTCTAACGGTTGCCATGATCGCTTTGCTCATGCGTATTCTGGGTTACGAACCAGAGGTGATTCGGATCGTCTATATTCTCGGAGGCGCTTATCTCGTTCATTCCTTCACGGGGATTCCTGTTTCCGTATTTCAAGGATATGAACGGATGGGACTCGGATCATCTCTTTCTGTTTTTCGAAGTCTGCTGCTCATATTATTTGGTGTGACGGTTCTGACCGGCGGCTATGGGCTTAAAGGATTGTGTTGGTCGATTTTTGCTGCGAATGCGATCCACGCATTGTCGGCTTTCTTTTTCTTGCTGAATGGTTTTGCACGAATCAAGTTTTGTTTCCACCCGGCCGTATGGTGGAGCATTGCTAAAGAGAGTTTCTCTTTCGGCGTTGGGAGCGTTTTTGTACGGATTTATGCTCGCATTGATTCAGTCATGCTTTCAAAGATGATCGGCATGACCGTCGTGGGTTTGTACAACGCTGCATACAATATTGTCATTGCCCTCATGTTCCTTCCCGGCGCATTGAGTCAGGCTTTGTTTCCCGTCACGTCAAGATACTTTGAAACGGATCCCGACAAGGCAAAGAATATTTTCGAACGCTCCTTTAAATATTCTGTTCTGATCGGATTTCCTGCGGCGACAGGCATCGCCTTCCTGTCGGATAAAATCATTCTGATGATGTACGGCACTTCCTTTAATGAGGCGGCTGCCGCGCTCCGAATCCTAATCTGGACTCTGGCCTTTTCCTTTGCTACGGCCATGCTGGGGAACCTTCTCAATTCAGCAAACCAACAGATACGTACGACCTATAATATGATGATCTGTACAGCCGTCAATATCGGGCTGAATCTGATTCTTATCCCCCTTTATGGTTTTCTGGGTGCAAGCGCCGCCACCGTATTAACGGATGTGAGCCTCGTTACCCTTAGTTACCTGTCCGTTCGGAAATATGTCTATGCTCCGCGTATTGCAATGCCCCTTATAAAGGCTGTTCTCGGCAGTCTTGTAATGGGGGCTGCCTTATATTTCATCAGAGATGGAAGCCTATTTTTAAGCATTTCACTCGGTGCATTGGTTTATGCTGTCATGCTTCTTATTGTCAAAGTCTTTGACCGCGAGGATTGGAATATCCTGCAGAAAATGCTTTTTGTGAAGTCATAGTGGCCCAAGAGTGCGTTAGAGAGACTATGAGTATCTGCCCATTGTGCAAGAAGGGGAGTATGATTCGGACCGAAGATTCCTTGAGGGAAGACAGGATCTGTCCGGCCTGCGGGCAGCGTTACGGGCCGCTTCGTCTTCAAGAGACCCTGCGGGGTCCCGGAGCGGCTGCGCAGATCCTTCGATGGCTGAAGAGGTTATGGACCTACCCGATCTATTACCGGTTTCGGAAGAAGAATATCCATGTGGGCAAAGGCGTTTCCATCTCAAGAGGATTCAAGTTTCTATGGGGGAACATGATCGTAGGAGATGACGTTGCGCTGCAAAACACGTTTTGTGATGACTCCGCTGCCGTGACGATCGGCGCCCGCAGTTTTTTCGGCCATGATGTGAAACTGCTGACTCCCTATCACGACATGGAGTCGTTCGATCAGGACAGACGTCACGCCGTACGCTGCAAGCCCATTCATATCGGACGGGGCGTTTGGATTGCCTCCAGCGCGATCATCCTGGCCGGAGTGACCATCGGAGATGGAGCGGTCGTGGGCGCCGGGGCCGTGGTCACACGGGATGTCCCCGCCTTTACTTTCGTCGCTGGGAACCCGGCAAGAGTGATCCGAACCCTTTTGAAGAAAGAAGCGGGAGAGATGATCGAGGAGAAAGCCTGAACCCATGAAAATATTCCTTGTTGCAGTTCATTTCCATAGCTCCTTCGGCTGGTCCATTGAGCAGGCCCTCAAGCGATGCGGACATGAGGTGATCGTGTTCGATTACCGCAAGGACACGCGCCTGCGCGCTCCGCTTTTGAGCACCCTCTTTGTTCAGCGTATGAATCGCCTGTTGTCGGCTTTGGTGAAGGAGGTCAAGCCGGACTTGACCTTTGTGGCAAAGGGGGAACTGCTTTTTCCTGAAACGGCAAAGAGGATTCGAGAGGTGACCGGCGCTCCGTTGATCAATTGGTTTCCGGATGCGCGGCCCATGGCCTTTGATAATGTCGCCCATGCGCTTTCTTGTTATGATTATTTCTTTACCAAGAACCCCTATTGGAACAAAAAACTTCGTGAAATCGGTTATCAGAATATTCATTTCCTGGCGCACTCCTATGATCCGGAAATTCAGAAAAGGATGCCGCTGACGGAGCAGGAGAGACAAACCTTCGGATCGGAGGTCAGTTTTATAGGCACCATGTATCCGTACCGGCTAAAGGCCTTGGAGAGGGTTCAGGGGATGGATTTCAAAATATGGGGCCCAGGTTGGGAGAAGCTCCCTTGTGATCATCCTCTGCATGGCTCTTGCCAAAGATCCGGCATTATTCGCGGCATAGACCATAGCCGAGTGATCAATGCATCCCTGATCAACCTGAATCTTCACCACTATGATGACATTGATGGTCTGAACCAGCGGTTTTTTGATATCGCGGGGTGCGGCGGTTTTCAACTGGTTGACGATCGGGCCGAAATCGGGCGCTATCTGACCCCCGGCAAAGAGGTCGTCTGTTATCGAGACGTGGAAGAGCTTTGTGAAAAAATCCGATATTACCTTGAGCGCCCGGATGAGCGTGAGGCGATTCGGGAGAACGGATTCAGGCGGATCCGGAAGGGGAATACGTATGATGACCGGATCAAGGAAATCTTCTCTGTGATTCGGACTTGAGCGGATCCCGTGACCCTGCCGTGTCTTTGGCCACAAACCGCCCTGCGCAGGGCCTCGAAAAGGGAAACAAGAAATGGCGCCGCTTCGACCGGGAGATTCAAATGGCCCGCCTAAGAGTGCTTTTCGTAACTGTGGATTATCCTCCACTTATAGGAGGCATGTCTGAGCATGCCTATGGGATCGTGAAGGGTCTTCGGGATCAGGGAGAGGAGGTCTTTGTGCTGGCTCCCCGCCCGGACGGCGCTTTGAGAGGAGATTCGATTCGCTCTGAAGAAAGGATTTATCGCTATCCTTTGTTGAATTCACCCATTTTGCGAATCCTCGTTCTCAGCTATTTCATTTTAATGCTTCTTCTCCGGCACAGGATTCGGGTGGTTCTGAACAATACCTGGTCTCCCTGCGGCATATCCACTTATCTGGTTTCTCGTCTATTGCGAATCCATTACTTTATCCATGCACACGGACTGGATGTGCTTGAGCCCCGGAGAAGCGCGTTTTGGAGGAGTTGGATGATACGGGTGATGCGTCATTCCGATCGGATCTTGCCCGTGAGCCGGTTTACGGCTGAGAAGATACTCAGGCTGGGAATCCCCAAAGAAGCGGTGACGATCCTGAGCAACGGGATTGACCCCGCTCGGTGGCTCGAGTCAAAAAAATCTTCCGGCCTGCTGCAACGAGATTCTCTCCAAGGGAAGAGGATCATTTTGAGCGTCTCAAGACTGGTGAAGAGAAAGGGGCATGATCTGATTCTGCGGGCCGTGGAGAGGCTGTCCGGAGAATTTCCTGACCTGGTCTACCTGATCGTCGGGGATGGTCCGGAAAGGGAACGGCTTGAGTCCCTGGCAAAGGGGCTTCATTTAGACGGGCGGGTGATTTTTACGGGTTATGTGAAAAGTGAAGATCTCCCGGCCATCTATTCTGCCTGTGATCTATTTGTGCTGACGCCTGCCGAGATCCGGGATCAAGGGGATGTCGAAGGATTCGGGATCGTCTTTCTTGAGGCGGGCATCATGGGCAAGGCGGTCATCGGTTCCCGTTCCGGAGGCATTGAGGATGCCGTGGCGCACGAGCAGACAGGGCTTCTCATTCCGTCGGGAGATCAGGACGCTCTGGAACAAGCGCTTCGAACCCTGTTGCATGAGAGGGCATACTGCAGTCAACTGGGGCAAAATGGAAAGGAGCGCGTTTTGAAGGATTATACATGGAGCCGGGTTGCCGCTCATCTCAGGACGATTATCTCTTGCCATGCCGGCCAAAGAGGTAAATAGGGATCGAGGGTTTTGCATGCCGGGGAATGTCGTGAAGAAGAACGTCCTTTTCATAGAAAACACATCCGATCTGATCGGAGGCGGCCAACAGAGTCTTCTGAATCTGCTGCGCTTCCTCGACCGGGATCGATTTTCTCCGATGGTCGTATTCCCTTGTGACGGGCCGTTTGCGGAGAGGATTCTGACCTTGGGAATCCCTGTTTTCTTTAGTGATATGAACACCCTGAAAACGCTCAATGTTCTTCGTTTGGCACAAAGTGTTCGGAGTCTCATCCGTATCCTGCGCAGCCGGAAGATTGATCTTGTGCACACCAACGCATCCAGGACCACATGGTATGCAGGGCTGGCCTGCAGAATGGCGGGGGTATCGCTGGTTTGGCATGTCAGAATCGCGATGCGGGAGTCGTTCTATGATGCGCTGCTGTACCTTCTATCTGACAGGGTGATAGCCATTTCCAATGCCGTGGCGCGCCGGTTCCCGTACCCGAACTCCCGGAAGAAGGTCTCCGTCATTTACAACGGCATTGATCCGGATGAATTCCACCTCGTAGATGCGTCGCCATTCCGGAGAAGATTTAAATTGGACGATAAATTCGTGATCGGCGTTGTCGGACAGATCCATCCCCTGAAAGGCCAGGTTTATGTCATACGGGCGCTCAAACAATTATCAGCGTCATTTCCCCATCTTCACTGTCTGATCGTAGGATCTCCCACCGCTTACCAGAGAGAGTTGGAGCGCATGGTTACAGACCTTGGATTGGAAACCTCTGTCACCTTTACAGGATGGCAGCAGGATGTTCGGGAGGTCATGTCGGCCCTGGACATTCTTGCGGTTCCTTCTCATACCGAAGGCTTCGGGCGGGTCTTGATTGAGGCGATGGCGTGTGAGCGGCCGGTGGTGGCATTTGCCGTTGATGCCGTTCCGGAGATTATCGAATCGGGAGAGTCGGGATTGCTCGTGCCAAAGGGAGATTTGGCCGGTCTGGTTACGGCCATTCGAGCCTTGATTGAAAACAGGGATTTGAGGCAACGAATAGCAAGGAATGGAAAAGAGCGGGTGCGCCGGCTTTTCGACATTCGGGAGAATGTCAGGAGGACGCAGCAGGTTTATGATCTATGTAAAGTGTAATCACTGCGGTCACGATGATACAAGGCTGGTCCAGCAGGTTGACGATACCTATCGGGTCGTTCAGTGCCGTAGCTGTGGTTTGGTCTATACGAACCCCATCCCCGACCTTCACTCTCTTTGCGACCATTACGGTGAAAACTATTACCGTGATTGGATCGAGAAGCAATCGCGCGCCAGAGAAAGGATGTGGAGAAAAAGGATCAGGGAGGTGATGAGACATAAACAGGGCGGCCGGTTACTGGACGTGGGCTGCGGTCTCGAAACGTTCTTGATGCTGGCGAAAGGGCAGGGATTTCAGGTCCAGGGCACGGAGGTATCCTCTTTTATCACGTCTCAAGGGCGTGAAGACGAACCTCCGGATATATTTCGAGGGGAACTTCCGGAAGCTCAATTCCCGGATAAGCGCTTTGACGTCATCACCCTGTGGCACAGTTTGGAGCACATGCCGGATCCAAAGAGGAACCTGATGGAAGTCCATCGCATCATGAAAGACGACGGGTTATTGGTGATTGCCGTGCCCAACCTGAAAAACTATTTTACGCGGTTTTTTTACCGCCTTTACAAGAGAAAAAAGTTCTCCCTGTTTGATCCCGGGGCCAAGGAACTTCACCTGTTTCATTTTACGCCGATCAGCTTGCCCGCCATGCTGCATTCCGTCGGATTTTGCGTGGAGCAGTTGCGGCTGGATTTGTCCGCCGTGGTATTCCAGCGGAAAATCATCGACTGGATCAGCGGACTCGTCTATGCCGCGACCCGCGCCAACTTTGCCGATGGATTTAAAATATTTGCAAGGAAGTCCGGTCACACCGCACAAAAAGCCCAATGAAAAAAACCAGGATGGGCTTGTATGTGAAGGGATGGCTTCGGGAATGAAATCACTGCTTAAAACTCGTCAGGTTCTGAAACGTCTCTTCGTGTTCATGAGAACGGTTTTTCTTCTAAGCGCGGGGCGTTTTGTTGTTCCCAGGAAAAGGAGCGGGATTCCGTCAAAACCCGTCAAGATCCTTGTGATCTCCCAGACGCGCCTGGGAGATGCTGTGCTGTCCGTTCCCCTCCTGACGGTTCTTCACGACCGATTCCCCTCAGCGCAGATTCATGTGCTTGCAAATCGGTATATACGGGAAGTCTATGAGATGTGCCCGCACACCACCGGGATCATGGAGTTGGAGAGCGTTTTCGGGCCCTTGGACTGGGCGCATGACATCAGACGAATCCGAAGGGAGAAGTTCGATTGGGTTATAGATCTGAATACGGACGGATCTTTGATGCCGGCGGTTGCGGCCGGGTACTCAGCCGCGCCATGCAGAATCGGTTATGGACAGGATGGACGGCGTATCTTCTTTGACGCCGCGCTCCCTTTTCCCAAGGAAGGGCGGCATATGGTGGATCTGATTCTGGGTACTCTGGCGCCCCTCGGACTTTCCAGGGACCGGCCCGGTTTTGATCTGGTGATCCCTAAGGCGGAAGAGAGAGATACAGCCGCTATGCTGGAGCGGATCGGCGTGAAACGCGGCCGCCCGGTTGTCGGGATTCATCCCGGTGGAGTCCATCCAACCCAGCGCTGGCCTGCGGAGAATTTTGCTGATCTTTCCGACCTTATCCTCCGAAGCGGAGAAGCTCAGGTTCTCTTGCTTGGAGGGCCGAAGGATCAGATTCTGCTTTCGGAAATCGTCAACCGGATGCAAGGCGCGCCGATTCAATTCCCTCCCGTGACCCGTATCAAAGGTCTTGCAGCGCTCTTGAACAATCTGAATCTGTTGGTGTGTAATAATTCCGGCCCTCTTCATTTGGCCTCGGCTCTTTCTATCCCGACGATTTCATTTATGGGGCCCACGCGGGCCGAACAGTGGCGGCCTGTAGGAGAAGGGAATACAGTCCTCCGAAGGGATGACCTCGATTGTATCGGGTGTAATATGGGAATATGTCCGGTTAAAACGCATGCATGCATGTACGGAATCTCGCCGACAGAGGTATTTGAGACCATCCGGAATCGTCTGGCGCAAGACTCCAAGATCTTGTCTTCATAATAGTGCCGGCTGAGGAAGTTCATTTCTTCGTATTCCTTGAAGGCGCGGATGCAGAAGGAAATGAACTCTCCTTTTTCCCGCTCGAAAAGAACCCTGCCGTTCTGGGCGACCTCATACCGTAAGGCTGAGGAGACGCTGTTCAGACAGACGACGTCCAACCGGTCTACGACAAGCAGATGAATCTCCGGGCGGGATATCCCGTAAAAACAAAGCTGGGGATCAATCGGAGGAAAGCACCAGAAGTTTTTTCTCAACGAGGTCCCGGATCAGGTCCAGGGCCTGTTTCCGGATAACGGCCGGGTCTCCCTCAAACTCCTGAGGAAGAAGAGAGAGGATTTCTCCCAACGGCACGTCTTCATTGCAGAGATCCCAGATCCGGGCGCCGGTCTCGTTCAAGAGGTAAGGTTCCCCGTTTTCTTCATCAAACAGGACGGTATTCCCGTCCTCTTCTCTCCAGAGCACGTTGGATGGGATGCTCGGTTTGCGATGGTCCGTTGTCATATATCACCCTTATATTGAGGGATGAATTAACTGAATACTGTGTTCTTGGTGGACTGACTGCAAGAGACCGAGCCTGTCGGGATATTATTCTTGCCGCAGACGATTCCCCGTTCGAGGCCCGTGGTGCAGAAATAGTTTCCCACACCTTGAACCGAGATGGATGTGAGTTCGGGTTTTATCCATGGTTTTTTCGGTTTTGTTGCCATATTTTATACTCCTTACTTTGTTTGAGAAAGCCTTACACAGGGGGCATATTCCCCCCAGACATCGTCGGTGCGGAGATAGGCCTCGGCCCTGCAGCCGCCTTTACATTCATGCAGGGATTCACAGCCGCGGCACCGGCCGTGAAGGTTTTCCACCTGCAGGAACTGGGCATAAAGCGGGATCTGCTCCCAGGCCCCCTGTATCCCGTATTCCAGGACATTGTTTGAGAGCCCCCAGACGTGGGCCGGGGTGCAGGGGGTCATGTTCCCGTCCGGCATGATCAGGCAGGTGGAGGCGGTTTCGCTCCCCACGGTGCAGGTGCTGGGCCTTCCGATCTCATTAAAGAAGAGGGTATGGTTCCTGAAAGAAACCTTCACGCCCATCTCATTCAATGACCGGATACTGTCCATGGCCTCACGAAGTTCTTTTTCAAGGGGCCGTAAGGATTCGTAATTCAAAAAGCCGCGGCCTGTCGGTGTCATCTCGGAGGCATTGATCAGGGAGGGTTCGAAGGGGAGAAGCTTATGGACCAGCCGGGAGAGGTCATGGATATTCTCCCGGGTGATGGTCACCTTGATATGCAGGTCAAGACCCGCATCGTGGATCCAGCCGAGGGCCTTGATGATCCGATCAAAGGCATGCCCACCCATGATGGCGTCGTTGATCTCCGGTCTGGAGCCGTGCAGGCTCACCTGAATCCGGTTCAGACCATAGTCTTTAAGGCCCTGAACCGTTGCCGGGTCCAGTAAAATTCCGTTGGTGGTCAGGACCGTGAAGATTCCGTTCTCGCGGAGACGTCCGACATAATCCAATGTTTCGGGGATCAGGAGGGGCTCCCCGCCGGTGAGGTAGACCTTCAGGACCCGGCATTGGATCAGGTCTTCGAGAATGAGGGCCCGTTTTTCGGCATCCAGTTCATGGTCTCGGATCTCGAGATCCGATTCGCTGAGGCAGAAATTGCACGCCATGTTGCACCGGTCCGTGAGACACCAGAAGACTTCAACGGTGGTTTTTAAGAGCATGGGTCAGCCTGTCTTTAAAATGTCCAAAATGATGCCGGGCAAAACGGGAAAATCCCTTATAATATTATATTTTAACCGGGTTATGGCTATGCTGTCAATGATCGATTTTGAGACGTCAAAAGCGGCCCGGTTATGGCGGATCAGGTCTTCCCGGGCCGTATCCGGAGACTCCTGAATCTTGGCTGCTTCCAGGGAGGCGAGCAGGGAGAAAAAGGCCTCAGCCTTATCCATTTTATCAGCATAAATGGATAAGTGGTTGATATTGTTGTCTAAAAATATCACTTTTTTTAATGGGGCACTTTCCGGAAACGGTTCTCTAAGGTCGATCCGGAAAACTTCTTCATCCATGCTTTGCACCAAGGTCTTTTCATGGGCCATCAGGCCGAGTTCCGGATGGAGATTCATCACGTCCCGGGTGATCCGGATCCTGCGGGGGTAGGGAAGGATCTGGAACGACCCGTTGCTTTCCATACGGATGAAGCTGTCCTCTTCGGAGAGATAGCTGAATCCGTATTTCGTCAGGAGGCAGGAAAGGGAGGTCTTGCCTGAGTTGGTCTTGCCGAGGAGAAGGAGACCCCTCCCATCCTTGTAAAGGGATGCCCCGTGAAACACTGCCAGGTCTCCCATAAGAGAGAGTTCCAAGTGGACCAGGAAGCCGGTGACCCCGAAGAGGATGACCGCAACCGCATCCGCCGGGCACGAGCCGCTGATATAGAGATGGACGGTCCGGTTAGGGATGTTCAGCACGGAGACGGTATCTTTGCGGATCCAGTGGATTTCGTCTCCGGGATCTCTCCGAAGCGTCTTGAGCGGTGTTTTGTCCTCATCGAGGTCTTGTTTTTGTGTCAGGGAGAGACGGATCCGGGGAGATGGGACCGGGTCGCATCCGAAGAAGCGCCACTCTTGAGTGAGCTGTTCCATGATCTCCGGGTGATCGCCTTTCACACTCACGGAGATCCCATGGATCTTAAAAAACCGCTCCATGACCATTCGAATCATGTCCTTGCAGGAGAGTGCGGTTTCATTGCATATCCCTTCTCAGTACGTCCCAGGTAAATTTCAGACGGTCCGGCATCCGGTCGATACAGGTAAAGGCAAAGAGCCGTTTGATAGGCCAGCTGTTTTCAGTCATGGGATGAAACATATCATATTTTCGAAGATACCAGTCCAGGATATTTTTACGGACCGGGCCGATGCGAAGGATCTCCTCTGTCCTGACCGGAAGTGTCATTTGGTAGAACCTCTCCAGGATGATCAGGGTATAGGCCAGATAGGTGGCGATGGATTGAGACCTTGCTCTTTCGACGACCCGGTCCCAGTGGATCTCCCTACGGTTGACCCACTCGTGAATATCGCACAGCCAGCTTAGACGTTTAAACAGGAAATGTTTGAAGAAGTGCAGCGAGAGATAGAGGAGTGTATCGTCATCGGACATCTCCAGGTACGGTCCATACGGACTTTTTTGAGCCCTGGCCCAGATCCCGGCTTCATTCATACCGTAGCGGTTTTTCTCGCCCAGGCCCCAGTGGACTTCCAGGATCACCGGCGAGGCCGATTCCTTGAAGTAGTGCGCATGGTATTGGTATCTTTGCGCCTTGCCCAGCTCTCCTTTTTTCAGGGGATGGTATCCTAATTCCCCGAGGATTCTGCACGCGGTTTGAAGATCCTCTTCCTTGACCAGGATATCGATATCGAACATGGGCCGGAGGGCCGGTGATGGGTAGATCGTTCTGCTCAGGACCATCCCCTTGAGCCCGATGCAGTGGATGCCATGCCCGGAAAACTCTTCGGCGATCTTGTCGAGTTCATGGCCGAAGTAGAGATTGTTGGCCATGGCCAGATGATATTGTGTTCTAAAAGAGTCCCAAAGGGGGGTGCCCTGAAGTCCGGCCGGTCTTAAATCCCTGAGATGGTGGTAAAAAAGGGGGGCGGCGCCGAGCAGGCAGGTGGTCTCATAGATGTAATCCCAGTCCAGTACCTGGTTCAAGACCTCCTGGACGGCATCCACGTCAAGCTGCGAGACACGGGTGAGCAATGCCATCAAACGTTGTTCGCTGACATGATGATCCCGGTTTCCTGTTGAGGCTGCAGATCTCAAGAACTTCTCCAAGAAAATCGTATAACTATAATGAAATTATAAGATATCGGCCATAACAGGTCAACCCTTTTATCCATTTTTTATTTGGCTTTACATCACAATACAGGAAAGGGTAGAATCATGTCAGGAGATTATAAAAAACAAAGTTTAAAGGAGATCGGATGGAAACGCTCTGTTATTTCATCATCGGGATCGGCTTGATCTATGCCTTGATCTACCTGATGCTCACCCAGAGTTTTAAGCAGAACTTTTCGGGTTGAGGCTTCCGTCATTCGCCGGAGGTCCTCCGACGCTTAGAAGAGAAACTCAAAGAACGGGGAAAGCCGGTCCCGGCATGGGTGATCGACGGGCAGAATAGGCCGAGTTGTTCCATCAAGGCTCAAGGTTTTGGTCTCACCATGCAGGATGAGGACGAGATCATCACAAGAATTCTCAAGAGAAACCGGGAGATGCCATGAAAACCTACCAGGGCGGTATCGTGATCGGACACAAAAAGAGATTTGCCGTTGTACGAGTGGAAAAGGCGGTCATAGACAACAGAGAGGATGCCATAAAGACCATGCAGTCTCTGCTCCCCATGTTCCCGGGTCTGCCCGTGGTCCTGGTGGCCGAAGAGGCAAAAGACAGACCCCTTTATTTTGCCCGGCCCGATATCATGAATTTCCTCATGGATTTTCATCTCCCCAGCGTGGAGTGGAAGGCATATACCCTTGCAGAATAGTCTTCTTATTTTTGGTTCATCTTATTTTTCCACCTGGACCAGGCTGAAGTGAAAGGTCGGTCCGTGACCCATGTCCGCTTCACGCTCCGAGGTCAGGCCATTGATCCCGCAGTGATTGTACATGTCCCTTGGCCGCCAGATGGATTCAGCAACCACCACCCCGGGCTGAGTCTCTTCGGACACGAGTGCCGTGAGCCGGCATTCCCCCCTGTCATTGAATACCCGGACCTCTTCACCGTTTTGGATCTCCCGAGGAAGCGCATCCTTAGGATGGATTATGAGGGTGGGATGCTTTTCCAGTGAACGGATCGATGGGAGTGAACCGAAGCTGGTGTTCAAAAAGTTGTGCGCCGGGGGCGTCATGAGGGTCAGCGGGTAACGTTTCAGAAGTGAAGGGTCTTCTGAGACCTCGGCCGGGGGCGCATATTCGGGGAGCGGCGGGAGGCCGTGCTGTTTCATCCTCTCCGAATAGAACTCCAGTTTTCCGGATGGCGTGAAAAACCCGTTTCTAAAGGGGTTCCCGAACCTCTCCACGTTCAGACGGACAAAGCGTTTTTGTTTCAATGTCTGCAAATCAATCCCCTCTCGGAAAGGGGATTCCGGCTCAAGAAGACCCTCCGCAATCTGATCTTCGCTTCTCCGGAAGAAGGGATCATCAAAGCCGAATCTTTGGGACAAAAGAGAGAAGAGTTCGTGGTTGGACTTTGCCTCTCCCACAGGGGGGATGACGGGTTCGGCCCACTGCAGGTAACACTGGCCATAGCTTTTGTAGAGGTCGGCATGTTCCAGCGACGTGGTGGCCGGGAGCACGATGTCGGCATAATCCACGGTATCGGTATGCATCTGTTCGTGGACCACCGTGAAGAGGTCCTCCCTCATAAGCCCTTTGACCACAAGGCCCTGGTTGGGGACCACCGCGGCCGGGTTGGAATGATAGACAAAAAGACCCTGGACCGGAGGGTCGTCCAAATCCGTCAACGCACGGCCCAGGGAGATCATGTTGATCGTGCGGGGATTCCTGTCTCCGAGCAGGGATTCCCCCACCACCGCCTCCATGTTCAGCTCGAAGAAGGAGCCGGTCATCAGGGTGATCCCGCCCCCGCGTTTTTCAAAGGCGCCCACCAGAGCAGGGAGGCACGCCACGGTCCGTACGGCCATGCCGCCGCCGCTCTGTCTGGACATCCCCATGCCCAGACGGATGAAGGGGGCTTTGGCATGAGCGTACCTTCGCGCAAGGTCCTTGATATGCTCTTCAGGGACGCCGGTGATCTCCGAGACCCGTTCCGGCGGGTATGACTCCAGCTTTTTTTCGAGCCGGTCAAATCCGTAGGTCCATCTCTCGATGTAGTCCTTGTCGATCCATCGGTTCCGGGTTAGAAGATGCATGATCCCCAGGGCCAGGGCCGTGTCGGTCCCTGGTTTCAGGCGGATGTGGATGTCTGCGATTTTTGCCGTTTTATTTCGGTAGGGATCGATGACGATGAGGGTTGCCCCCTTGTGTCTTGCTTCTTTGATCAGCGGGAGGATATGCACGTTGGTGGAGGCCGCGTTGATCCCCCAGAGGAGGATGAGGTCCGAATCCACCATGCACTCGGGATCATGGCTGATCCCCCGGCCTATGGTATAGTCCCAGCCGGCTTCGGCCGTGGTGGAACAGATGGTCCGCATGAGACGGCTTGCGCCGAGACGGTGAAAAAAGGCATGGCCGGCATTGCGGTTGATCAGCCCCAGGGTCCCTCCGTAGGAAAAGGGGAGGACGGCCTCTGCGCCGAACCTTCGGATGATGCCGGTGAACCGCTCAAAGATCTCATTGAGGGCCTCTTCCCAGGAGATCGGCTGGAAGGCGCCTTCTCCTTTTTTGCCTATACGTTTAAGAGGGGTCTTGATGCGTAGGGGGGAATAGATCCTCTCGGGAAGGTAATGCATCTTCCCGCAGATGAATCCCCGGGTGTAGGGATGTTCCGGGTTCCCGTCTACCGAGACCACGCGTCCTTGTTGTACCGTGACCAGGAGGCTGCAACAGTCCGGACAGTCGTGCGGGCAGACGGATAGATGTTTCTGTTCATCCATGATGATGGCCTGGCGTCATGGGGTGTTGAATGCAATCAATCATGAGCATGGATCAATCGTCTGATTTATTATCGCGCGTCAGGACGGAAAGATTGTGATATGCGTCACAATTGAATCACAATTTAATGCAGCAAAAACTTCCCGCCTATGAAAGCCGAGAGTCCCTGCTGAATTAAGGTTGGCCGCTATGGCAGCCGGGACATACAAAATGGCAGGTGAACCATGGCTCTTCGTGGGAGTAGTCCGGGATCATATCGAGGTACATCTGGGTTCCGCATATCCTGCACTTGAACAGGTTCAGCCTGAAATCCGAGGAGAGGCATGAGGCGTCCCCCGACTCATCCTGGATGGCGAGCCTGTAGCTTTTTACATTTTTATACTCGACATGAGAGCTGAGCATCTTGCGGATCTTTTCCATGACGTCGTTCGGCTTGGTCACGGATTTGATCAAGTAGTCCTCAGCGCCGAGCTTCATGGCCTTTTCAATCTCTTCGGGCTGTCCCTTGGCCGAGAAGACGATGATCGGGACCTTTGCGGTTTTGGGGTTGCTCTTCACAACCTGCAGGACCTTGAACCCGTCCACAACAGGCATCATGAGGTCAAGAAGGATCAGATCGAACTGATGATCGGATACGGCCTTGATGGCTTCCATCCCGTTTCTGGCGGTGACCACATCATACTTTTCAGTGACCAGTTTTGTCTTGTAGATATTGAGAATGATTTCAGAATCTTCCACCAGGAGGATCTTATTTTTCTGCATAGGCAGACTCCATAAAAAATTAGTTTATTCATACCTGAAAAATATGAAAAGACCCTTGATCTTCCGTTTATTTGCCTGGACTCTCGCCTAACTTACCCATCCCCTTGTTCAAAAATGGTGTGAACAGATCGATGGGGAGCGGAAACAGGATCGTGGAGTTGTTCTCCGATGCGATCTCGCTCAGGGTCTGCAGGTAGCGAAGCTGCAGGGCCATGGGATGAACTTCGATGATCTTGGATGCCTCGGCCAGCTTGGTTGCAGCCTGGTACTCGCCTTCCGCGTGGATGACCTTGGAACGCCTCTCCCGCTCCGCCTCGGCCTGTTTGGCCATGGCCCGCTGCATCTCCTGGGGAAGATCAATGTGCTTGACCTCCACCAGGGAGACCTTGATTCCCCAGGAGTCGGTCTGTTTGTCGATGACCTGCTGAAGTTCATGGTTGATCTTGTCCCTCGCAGAGAGGATCTCATCCAGTTCGGCCTGTCCCAGGATGCTGCGGAGCGTGGTCTGGGCAAGCTGGGAGGTGGCATAGAGGAAGTCCTCTACTTCGATGATCGCTTTTTCCGACTGGATTACGCGGAAATAAAGAACGGCATTCACTTTAATAGAGACGTTGTCCTTAGTAATGACGTCCTGGGGGTCGATATCCATGGCCACGGTCCGGAGGGAAACCTTGACCATCCGGTCGATGATCGGGATCAGGATAATGAGGCCCGGACCCTTGACCGAGAGAAAACGTCCCAGCCTGAAGACCACGGCCCTGTCATACTCCCGGATCACCTTGATGGCGGAGGAAAGGAAAAAGATCACTAATATAAGAATAGGTAGAATTTGTATCATAACGGTTCTCCTTTTATGGTTTAGCGTACCTTGCGCTTGACAATCAGGACGAGCCCTTGCATGCCGGTGACTTCCACATCCTCTCCTTTCTCAATCTTCGTTCCGCTCCTGGCTCTCCATATTTCACTGTGAAGGAAGACGGATCCCTCCGGGTCAATATCGGTTTCAGCCTTGCCCGTCAGCCCGATGAGACCCTCAGGACCGGAGGCCCTTTTTTTGCCATGAATCCCTACGGCCATGCCGACGACCCAAAGGAAAAACAGGGCCGTGACCGCGACCGTGGGGTAGATGACTGCTTTGGAGATCCTGAGGTAGGGTTCCGGTGATTCGATCAGGAGGAAGGAACCCAGGACCATGGAGATGACCCCGCCGATGGAGAGAATCCCGTGGCTCACCACCTTGATTTCGGCGATAAAAAGGATAATGGCAAAAATAATCAGGAGAAGTCCTGCATAATTGATCGGCAGGGACTGGAAGGCATAGAACGCCAGGATCAGGCAGATCCCTCCCACCACCCCGGGTAGAACGGCCCCCGGGCTCGTGAGTTCGAAAAAGAGCCCGTAGAATCCGAGGATCATGAGGATGTAGGCTACATTCGGGTTGGTGATGGTGTCCAGGATACGGTAACGGATCCCTTTGGGGAGTTCTTTGACCGGGATCCCCCTGGTCTGCAGGGCGACCTCTTTGCCGTCCACCATGACCTTCCGGCCGTCGGTCTGTTCAAGGAGGTCATTCAGGTCCTTTGCGATCAGGTCCACGACCTTGAGCTTGAGCGCCTCATCCGCCGTGATGGAGACACTCTCCCGTACCGCTTTTTCGGCCCATTCCTGGTTGCGCCCCCGTTCTTTTGCAATGGAACGGATATTGGCGGCGAAGTCGTTCGCAATCTTTCTGGCCATTTCCTCATCCATGGCTTGACCCCCGATATTAACCGGATGGGCGGCCCCGATGCGGGTCCCCGGGGACATAGCGGCCACATGCGCGGCAAGGGTGATGAAGACTCCGGCGGACGCGGCGCGTCCGCCGTTTGGAGCCACATAGACGATCACGGGGACCTTGGAGGTGAGAATCCCTTTGACGATCTTCTGCATGGATTCCGCAAGCCCTCCTGGCGTGTCCAGTTGGATAATGAGGCACTCCGCCTGATCGGATTCGGCCGTTTTAATGGATTTAAGGATGAAATCCATGGAGACCGGATTGATGACGCCGTCAATCTCGATCCGATAGGCTTGCTGATCAGAGGCGGAGCCGGACAAGAGAAAGCCTGAAACCCCTGAAACCAGGAAAAGAACAAAGAGAAATAAACGCTTCATGCAGGACTCCTTGTCTGAACCATTCGCCATCTTTATACTGCAAAAACAATGTTTTGTCTATTCTTATTCTGTTTCCGTCTTGACACTTCAAAAATATATGGTATTTTGAAAAGGTGAGGACCGGATTCTATGATCCATGGGCCGGGCAGTGATGTCAAGAATGTTCATCAAGGGTCTTCGATTCCTTGGGTGAGGGGGGCTCTATGAGAGAAAAACGAATCGGTCTGGATCGAAGGAGCGGAGTCGACCGGAGAAGCGGGATCGAAAGAAGGACTTATGCCGTCGGCGGATACTACTCGCCCCAGCGGAAACTTTTGGATCGGAGGGGAGGGGAGAGGAGGCGGGAACATCGGAGGTCGGAATCCTCCATGGGAACCGTCTGAGCCGGCTGAAAAGGGATAGGACCGGTTACTGTGCCGTCATAAGATGGCGATTGGACTCCTTATGGGTGATCTAAAATGGGTTCTAATGCTATGACTCCGGGCATGAAAATCTCTTTCTCTTTTCGGACGAGTTTTAAAAAAATGCCGGCAATTTTGGGATTGAAATGGGTCCCGCTGCATTTCCTGATCTCCTCGACGGCTTCTTCGAAGGTTTTTTTCCTCTTGTAGCAGCGATCCGATGTCATGGCATCAAAACTGTCGGCAAGGATCAGGATGCCGGTTAAGTCATCAATCTCCTCCCCCTTGAGTCCGTCCGGGTATCCCTTGCCGTCCCAGCGTTCGCTGTGGTGGCGGATGATTTCAACTTCACGCTCAAGGAACTTGATGGGGGAGAGAATGCTCGCGGCAATGGTGGGGTGGCGTGATATGCAGGCCCATTCCTCAGGCGTCAGCGGCTCTTCTTTATTCAGGTAGGCGAGATCGATGACGAGTTTCCCGATGTCGTGCAGCATGGAGGCCCTCTTGAGAATCTGGATCTCCTTTTCTTGAAGAGCCATCTCTTCAGCGATTCGAATGGCGTACCGGGTGACCCGTTCGGAGTGGCCTGCCGTATAAGGGTCTTTTTCTTCGATGGCCTTGGTCAATGAGCTGATCACGTACAGGCAGATTTCCTGTATCTCCTGAGCATGTTTCTCAAGCTTTAGGTTCTTGTCCCTCAGTTCCATAATCTTCTTTTCAAGGTGCTGAACCAGTTTCCGGCTGTACTCTTTGAGGTAGTGGGGCTCTTCGGCGGCGGATACATGTTCCCTCTTGCCGTGGAGAAAAGAGAGGATGAGTTCGGGAAATTTGCGGACGTCTATGGGCTTGGAGATGTAACCGTCGCATCCGGCGGCCAGGGATCGTTCCCTGTCTCCTTCCATGACCCTTGCCGTCAGGGCGATCACGGGGATCTGATTGAGTTCCGGAATAGCCTTGATCAGCGTGGCGGCCTCATACCCGTTGATGCCTGGAATCCCGATGTCCATGAGGACCAGATCGGGTTTTTCCTCCTGTGCGGCACGGATGGAACTCAGCCCGTCATCGGCTTCAACCACGATGTAATGGTTGGCCTCGAGAATCCTGCGGATCAGTTTTTTGTTCTCGATGTTGTCTTCTACATAGAGGATCTTGTAAGGCATAGGCTTTTTACCTCTTAGAAATAAATTTCATACGGTTTCGGTTGTTCCGGCATAGATCGAGGATAGGGGTAAAGTGAAATGAAAACGGCTCCCTTCTCGATATTGCGGGTCAACCCAAATCTTCCCTCCGCACAACTCCACAAGCTTCCTGGTGATGCTCAATCCCAGGCCCGAACCCTCAAGGTTTCTCGATGACCGGTCGATCTGCGTAAATTCATTGAAGATGTTCCGGATCTCCTCTTCCCTGATTCCGACTCCGGTGTCCGACACGGTGAATTGCAGGAACGCTTCGGATGCATGATTTTCAGGGAAGCCTCTCGAGACAGAGATGGAGATCTCGCCTCTGTGTGTAAATTTTACGGCATTTGAAATGAGGTTGAGGAGGATCTGGAGGATCTTGTCCTTGTCCGAATGGAAGGAGCTGATCCCCTCTTCCACGTCGGTCCGAAAAATGATGGGTTTGTCTGCAATCAGACTTTTCGCAACGGGATGCAGCTCTTCAAGAAGAAGATGGGCGTCTATGTTTTTCCTGTTCAAGGAGACCTTGCCGGTTTCAATCCTGGAGAGGTCCAGGAGGTCATTGATCAGATGGAGAAGATGCCTGCCGCTTCGGGCGATGGATTTCAGGTCTTCTTTCTGTTGGTCATTGACCGGTCCGTCGATTCCCATCAGGATGACGTCCGAGAATCCGATGACGGCATTCAGGGGCGTTCTCAGCTCATGACTGATGCTCGCCAGGAATTCAGTCTTCATCCGGTTGGCCTTGATGTTCTCTTCGTTGGATATCTTCAAGGCATCGCTGGTATGAAGCAGATCCCTGTTGGCGCGGTGAAGGTCCTCGATGGTCTTTCTCAGATTCTCGTTGGTGCGGAGGATTTCCTGGGTCCGGTCCTGCACCGTTCTTTCCAGAATCTGGTTGGTCTCCTTGAGGCGGTCTTCCAGTTCGACTCGTTTCGTGATGTCTGCAAAAATAAGCAGGGAGCCCTGAATGCCCTGATGTTCGTTCAGAAGCGGGACGCCTTTTATGGAGAAGATTTTATTTTCACCGGCCGGCAGGGAGACGATCAACCTTTCCTCCTCAACCACCCTGCCGGACAGGATTTCCTGAATCATTTCATGGATCCTCGTCTTCCGGAGGGCCTTGATCTCCCCGAGTTTCCATGTTCCGTTCTTTGAGTGCGCGGTTTCGTCCTGCAGCATCTCGCAGAGTGCGAAATTCCCGAAAGCCACCGCTCCATCCTGATCCACGGTCATGATCCCCGCAGGGGCGTTTGAGATGATCGAGTTATAGTAATCCTTGAGATTCCGGATCTGCTCAAAACTTTTCAATAACCGCTTGTCACGGTAATTCAGGGAGGATGCCATCCTGTTGAAGTTCATGGCCAGGAGTCCGATCTCGTCTTTTGAATGAACCGGGATCTTTTTTTCGAATAATCCGTCCGATATCTCTTTTGAGGCGTCCGTAATATCCCGAATAGGCTGTACCACCCATTTCTGCAGGAAGTGAATGATAGGGAAGCTGAGGAAAATGACGACCAGGGTAATCATCAGGAAGACGTTTTTGCGCATCACGTTGATTTTATCGTTCAGAAGATCCTTTGAAATGGCCACGGCGATGACAGCGGCCGGCGTACCCTGACGGGTTGGAACAGGCCGAAGGAGGGTCAAGATACGGTCGTATTCCTGAAAAGAAACAGCCGATGAGATGGCCCCTGTTTTCATGGCTTCTTTGCATTTTTTTTGCAGAAGAGCCGAGATATCAGGTGTTCCCCTGTCTGAAAGAAATGTTCCCTGCGCAGTGAGCAGGCCGACAGCCGTGATCCCTTCCTCGGTCTCATCCGACAGGATGTTCTGTTCAAGGTTTGTTCTCGACTGTTCTATAAGGGATAGTATTTTTCTTTGATTGGTGGATGATCCGGGTCCTTCCGCTGAGGAAGGGGGGGTGTTTTCAAGAAGCTGGTTCATGTGTTCTTCGAACTTGAGGAAGGCGCCGTATCTCTCGAAGATATGGTGAACACTCCTCTCCCCTTGCGACAAACATTCGGTTTTCAATTTCAGGGTCTGCTGATGGATGATGAAAAGGGCCAGGACGAACATCAGCAGCATCAGGGTCCACAAAACGACCCCGGTCATTTTAGTCAGGATACTCGTACTCCAGTGGGGTCCTGGCTCGCTGTAGGGGGTGCAAAGCGGATTCTTGGTGTTAAGTTCCATGTCCGGGCAACCAGAAGTACGAAAACGGCGTCTTGGAAATTATTTAATTCCGATTCTGTTTAAAAATAAAATAATCAGGCAGATGTTCGTCACGCCCGCAAATGTCAGCATGATTCCGACAAACCAGGGGACCCACCAGAGCGGCTCACTAAAATATAGTCCGGCCGCAAGGACCAGTCCTGCCATGATACGGAAGAGTCTTTCAGCCATGATCTGCCTCAAAATGTTTTATGGCCGGATATCGCTGACCAGTCTTAAGGTCTGGAATCATGAGGCGATGACCGGCCGGCTCCCATCCGGATCAGGATGGGTTCCAAAATTCTGATGTTTGTGACCCCCTCGAAAAGCAAGAGGGCGGCAATCCCCCATGAAAGCCAACGGGTGGACGGATCAAGAAACCGGCTGATCAGGATCAGAACACCCAGGATCATCCGCATGAGTCGCGCAGCCACAAAACCTCCGTTAAGAGCACGGGATGGCCCTATTATTCATGATGGTCGGAATAAGTCATTTTTTATTAAATGGAGTAAAACAAGGCTTTTAAATGATATTTCAAACCATTATTTTACTTTATATAAATTATAACAATCAATGCGGGAATCTTCAAGCATTTATGTGATATTCGCAAACTCTTTTAAAACATATCAAAATAAGCATCTTTCAAAGGAATTCCTGGAATCCTTTCTTTTAGTCATTCGTTCTGATAGAATAGGGGCCGATGATGACCCCGTTACACCAGGAAGTTCCGGACTTCCCCCGCGGTCCCGCGTAGCTTCACGGGGCGGGCAGGGTGGGGCGGGGGATGACAGGATGGATTTCCGTCGTCCGCATCGGTATGGCGCCGTATTTGTAAAAAGGGGAAATCGTGAGTTCAAAGGAACGCGTATCGTCACAAAACTTCTGTACTAAGCATGATCTCGAAGCGTTTGAGGACCAGAGGTTGGCTCCTTATGCCATAAAGAGCTTTTATGCCACGAGACAGCGCAATATCAGGTCGGAAGGAAGGATACACGATTACCGGACGGAGTTCCAACGGGACCGCGACCGGATCCTTCATTCCAGGGCATTCCGCAGATTAAAACATAAGACGCAGGTTTTTGTGGCCACCGAGGGGGATCACCAGAGAACACGGTTGACCCATACCCTGGAGGTCTCCCAGATGGCTCGGACACTCTGCCGCGCCCTCTCCCTCAATGAGGACCTTGCGGAGGCGATTGCCCTCGGGCACGACCTCGGGCATACACCCTTCGGACATATCGGGGAAGAGGTCCTGCATGGGATCATGTCCGGCCAGGATGATCTGGACGGGCTTCTTGATTTCATGACCTTGGGGAATCCGGGCGGATTCAAACATAATTGTCAGAGCCTTCGGGTCGTCGACCTCCTGGAGAAGCGGTATGAGGAGGATGGACTGAACCTCACCGATGAAACGCGTATCGGCATATTAAGGCACACCTCTCTGCCTGATGATATGACGTATCAGGCCTTCGAGTCGAAAAAATTCAGCGTGAAGGGCCCTCTGTTTTTAGAGGCACAGGTAGTCTCCATCGCCGACGAGGTCGCCCAGCAGGCCCACGATATGGAGGATGGTCTCCGCGCCGGTCTGGTCGATCTCGAGAAAATCGAGCGGCTCAGGATCATGAAGGAAATGATCCGGAAAATTCATCCCGACTATCATGCAACCCGCAGCCGGTTTCTCAAGCAGAATATGCTCGTGCGGGGGACCATTCATGTCCTACTGACCGATATTCTTGTGAATTCAGCAAAAAAGATCAAGGAGTGGGGGAGCCGGGAAGGGATCATCTCTTCCGAGCAGTTCTATCAGCGGCTGAATGATTTTCCGTCAGACCTGATTGAATTTTCCCGCAAGGGCAAGGGGCTTTTTCAGGAACTCAAGGAGTTTGTCTACCGGGAGATTATCAACAGCTATGAGGTGAACATCATGGACGGCCGGGCGATCCATTTCATCCGGAATCTTTACAAGGCCTATTATAATAACCCCAGACAGCTCCAGGACTGGGTCCTCCTGAGGTATGCCCATGGCAGGCGTGAGGCCTATCTTCGAGACATCCCCCTGAAGGAGGTGGGACGAAAGATTCATAAACTTCAGGATGATCCGGTCTTCCTCAGGCTGATCTCGGATCATATCGCAGGGATGACGGACAAGTTTGCCATGGACGAGTATCGAAAACTCTATCTTCCATGATTCGGTGAATTTAAAGAAAATGGCACAAGGCGAGGTTTTTCATGTCGGATTCCGGAGTTTATAGGTCCGGGTATGCGGCCTTGATCGGTCGTCCTAACGTGGGGAAGTCGACCCTGATGAACCGTATGCTGGGTGAGAAACTCTCCATTGTGACGGAGAAACCCCAGACGACCCGCAACAGGATCCTGGGGATCAAAACCACCGAACGTTTTCAGGCCCTCTTCCTGGACACGCCCGGTATCCATACTGTAAAACACCGGCTGAACGAGATCATGCTGAAGGCCGCCCTTTCAGCCCTTGAGGACGCGGATCTGATTTTGTTTTTAGTGGAACCTGTCTTAGAAGTCAATGAGGAGGATCAGTGGATATGCCATAAGCTGGAAAAGGTCAAAACACCGGTCATCCTGATTATCAACAAGATAGACACCATCAGACCCGAAAACCTTCTTCCCCTGATCCGGGAGTACGGCAGTCTCCTGACATTTAAAGAGGTCATCCCTGTTTCGGCCTTGACCGGGGAGGGCGTTCCCGATCTTGAGGTTCTGATCCCTTCATTTCTCCCTGAGGGGCCGCGCTACTACCCTGAGGAAAATTTAACCGATCTCTCCGAGAGGTTTATGATTTCGGAAATGATCCGGGAAAAGATCATCCAGCAGACGCAAAAGGAGATCCCTTATGCTGCAGCCGTGGTTGTTGAGGCCGTGAGAAAGAGGGAAGGGGCGGATCTGGTTGATGTGGAGGCTGTCATCTACATAGAGAAGGAGTCTCAGAAAGGGATTCTCATCGGGAAGCACGGGAAGAGGCTCAAGGAGATCGGCGTCATGGTTCGTCCGGAGATCGAGGGGCTCTTGAATTCCAGGGTCTATCTTAAACTCTGGGTCAAGGTACGTAAGGGTTGGCGGGACCATTCCGGTATGCTGAAGGAAATGGGATTTGATATATCATTGCATAATTAAATGGGAGAAGAACCGAAATTAATTAAGTGGAGTTATTTTCAGCGTAGAGGTATATAGGGTATGCCGCTTTATTCCACCGAAGCTGTTGTGCTCCGTAAGATTGACTACCGGGAATCCGACCAGATCATGACCTTCCTTACGCCGGATTACGGCAGGATCTCAGGATTGGTCAGGGGGGCAAAAAGAATACGAAGCCGCTTCGGAGCCGCCCTTGAAATGCTGACCTACGGGAGACTCATCTATTTTGACCGGCAGGGTAAGAACCTGGTTTCCATCAATCACTTCGATATCCTGAAGTCTTTTCAACGGATCCGGGAGGACCTGATCCGGTCCGCTTCCTGCCAGTATATGGCCGAACTGATCATGGGATTGATCCCGGAAAGGGAGTCAGCAACGGAGGTCTTTAAGCTTTTGGTCCGGAGCATGGAAGGGATGTCCGCCACTCGCGACCCTGATGCCGTCCTCAGGATCTTTGAGATCAAGTTCCTCAGCCTGATCGGATTCTCACCGAGGATGGATGCCTGTGTTTTTTGCGGAAGCTCGAAAGGGCATTTTGGGTTTTCCATCAAAGACGGCGGGCTTGTCTGCTCTTCCTGCCGAGGGCGTGCAGCAGAAACCGATCCCGTACCGGAAGGGATCCTTTTTTTCTGGAAACAGGCATCGGCCATGGATCTTACGAAAATGGATCGTGTCCGGCTGCAGAGAAGGTTGAATACCGGACTCAAATGGCTTCTGCACCGTTATTTCCTCCATTTGCTTGGACGTGAGATCCGTTCGTTCATTTTCCTGGAAAACTTGGGAAAGGAAACGGGTGTGCGACAAATTTATGGGTAAATATTTCTCTAAGAGCGTCATTCCCCGACTGGATCGGGGAATCCAGACAATAAAAGAATGGATTGTCCGGTTAAGCCTGTCCTCCGATCCCCCGATCAAGCTTGCCCTCCGCCTTGATCGGAGGGTCAGAGGACAGGCCCGATCGGGGGACCGGACAATGACAAACATATGTAACCCTGATGTGTACCCATAAATTTGTCGCAGACCCAAAGGAAACGGGATGCTTGACTCCGGCTTTGGAGAATGGTAAATAACTAAATAAATATCCTCCGGCAAAGCCGGAGGTATTGCGATTGCTGGCCCCTCAAAGGGGCCTGATCGCAATCGGTTAAAAAACACCCTCCCCGGAGTCCCCTCCCATCAAGGGAGGGGAAGCCCACTGGCAGTTCCCTCGCCCCTTGTGGGAGGCTGACCATGTCCCACATTTTTTGCTGGACACAGGGGGTGCCGGTATGGTAGTTTACCGGCATGCGGGCTTGCGGTCAAGATTTTTCGGACGAAATCATCTGGAGAATAGAGGCGACGGTGGAATCTG
>Ga0210042_1000127_pt1 | contig 69783 bp, 61 predicted proteins | sample CryGeymeta201518_FD_183982 | JGI IMG/M metagenome (GOLD analysis project Ga0210042, IMG submission 183982) | Groundwater microbial communities from Crystal Geyser aquifers in Utah, USA - Crystal Geyser metaG 2015-18 (SPAdes) (version 2) | ecosystem: Environmental > Aquatic > Deep subsurface >... | reverse complement strand
GGGGTCCTGGATTGGTTCCTGGGGTTAGGGTCCGGTTGCCTCACCGATACCCTTCACTTCTATGAGTCGCAGTTCACTGGAATCCAGGTCACACTCGTAAAACCAGCCTGCCCCCCTTTTCCCTCCTCAGTATTTCAAAAAGGAATTTACCCAGGAGGAATACCAGCACCGGTACATCGCTCTGCTCAATAGCCGGAGCCTCCTCGGTCAACCCGGCGAGGCAGATCCGGAAATACCGACGCCCATCCGTCCCGACCTGGGGCATGGCTCCAACCGCCTTGCTGTGGGAGCAGGGTTTTGGAAAAAAAACTTCTTCCAGCAGGTAAGTATCCGCCCGGCTTATCATAATCTTCTGGACGCCGATCAGGGATACCTGGCCGGTTCTCAGATCGACTTCGGCAATCTGGTTTTGCGTTACTATCCGAACGCGGGGAAGTCCGAACTTCATGCCCTGGACCTGATCAATATCTTCTCCATTTCACCGCGTGACCGCTTCTTCAAGCCGAAATCCTGGAAGGTGGATACCGGGTTTTTTCAAACGACCTTCGGCGACGGCAGCGATCACCTCGCCTACCGGCTCAACTCGGGAAGAGGTTTTGCCTATAAACGAATGGACGGGCTCTTCTATTCCATGCTTGAAGCAGACTTACTGGTCAGCGGGCGTTTCCGGCATCATTACGCCCTGGGACTTGGGGGATCGGCAGGCTGGCTCAAGAACATGACCGAATCGTGGAAGGTTTATCTCCGGGCAAGCAAGTTCTATTACGAACTGGGCGATGACCATCAAGGCCTTGAAGGATCTCTCGGGCAGAGTTTCAGGATCACCGCCGATAACTCCATCACCCTCGAGCTGTCACGGCACAAAGAATTCGGAAACTACTATTCCGAGGCCGTGCTCAACTGGAATTATTATTGGTAAAAAACCGGAAAGTGTCCGAACGGCACATTCCTGTTCACTCATTTATAACTCTTCAGCGAAAAAATTCCCTTGAGGATCAGGAGGATCCACGGCGCTCCGTGCATGAACAAGTCGAACCAGTCCAGAGGGCGGACCAGGCGGCCCTTGGCGAGCATCCGGAGCTTCTCCCAGACATGGGGCGGGGCGAACGGGGCGAGCCCGATCGTCAGACAGGCGACCATGATCAAACTCCATGGGATGCCGGATAGGAATTTTTCCATGACATCATCCTGATTATTTTTCACTTCAACGTGGATACGTTCGTAATTCTGGTTCTTCTCCAAATTAGTGGGTAAAAAGGGTTCGAGGATTCCAGGGTTCAAGGGGTCAAGTGTTTGTTTTCCAGTGATTTTATCAATGCCTTGAGCATCCGCTCAACCTCCTCGATATCCCTCTTGAGTCTCATTAACTTCTCATCCCTGATATAACCAAGATCTCCAGCGAGTAATACTTGTGTCTCCAATTCGCAATTTGTAAATCTCCAAGCATAATTGATAAGACTGGGGCCCTTCCTTTAACTCCTTGTAGTGTTTGAGCACTTCACTTGACCCCTGGAATCCTTGACCCCTTGCCCCCTGATGTTTTCACCCACTCTTTTGGAGATGATCCGTAATTCTGTGAAGCTTCATCAAGTTGGTTCGCCCGCTTGTTGAAAGAGGCGAACTGGCAATAATGACCACGGTATCCCCCTTTTTGACCTCGCCCATCTCCAGGAGACGCTTTTCAACCTCTGAAATCATGTCGTCGGTATGTCGGTGAGGCCTCATCATCAGAGGGGTCACGCCCCAGTAGAGTGAAAGACGTCTTTGCACACGGTCATTCGTGGCAAAGGCCAGGATGGGCACAGACGGCCTGAATTTCGAGACAAGACGGGCCGTGTAGCCGGAATGGGTAAAAGCCACGATGGCCCTCGCTTTAATATCCTGTGCCGCCCGGACGGCTGCATCGGCCACGGCATAGGGCTCATCGGTCTTCCGGGTCCCCTGTTCCGCCCAGGCCCCCTTGATGGCCAGGCTCGTCTCGGTTTTGCGGATGATCCTCGCCATCATCTTCACCGCCTGCCGAGGGTATCGGCCAGAGGAGGTCTCGGCTGAAAGCATCAGCGCATCGGACCCGTCCAGCACGGCATTCGCAACATCAGTCACCTCGGCCCGTGTGGGTCTCAGGTGCCCGGTCATGGACTCCAGCATTTGTGTCGCGGTGATGACGATCTTGCCGGCCTGGTTGGCCATCCGGATCAGTTTTTTCTGGATCATGGGCACATCCTCGGTATTCATCTCCACGCCCAGGTCTCCCCGGGCGATCATGATCCCATCGGCAGCCGACAGGATGGCATCAATATGGTCCAGGGCCTCGGGCTTCTCTATCTTTGCAATGACCGGAATCTTTGCCCCTTTGCGCTCGATGTAATCCTTGACCTCCTGAACATCCTTTGCCCTTCGCACAAAGGAGACCGCCACGTAGTCCACACCCATCCGGATACCCAAATCAAGATCCTTCCTGTCCTTGGGCGTAAAGGAGGAGAGTTTAAGCTCGGTGTCGGGCAGGTTCACCCCTTTTTTATCCGTGATCTCTCCGCCTTCTATGACGCGTGCCGAGACTTCATCTTTATTCCTGCCGGTTACCCTGAGAAGTTTCAGTCCATCGTCAATCAGGACCCTGTCGCCCTTCCGGAGATCCCGGACCAGACCGGGATAATCAATGTAGAGACAGGCCGGTGTGGACAGGCCTTTTCCCTTTCTGAGCATCACGGTGCTTCCGGTTTTCAGGCGGATGCGTCCATTTTCAACCTTTCCGATCCGGATTTTAATCCCCTGAAGATCCTGGAGAACGGCCACGGGCTTGTTGAGGGCAAGAGACTGTTGTCTGATCATCTTGATGTACTTCTTGTGTTCCTCATGGGCGCCGTGAGAAAAATTCAGCCTTGCCACGTCCATCCCATTCCTGATCATGGAAGAGAGAATGTCTGCTCTGCCCGATGCCGGTCCTATGGTACAGACGCACTTGGCTCTTTTCATGGAAACAATCCGCTTGTAAACACGAAAAACGTGAAGATGGTTCCGCCGACGACACGGAAAAGATACCACCGGGGCGAACCCCTGTCAACGCAGAAGCCACCCCAAATTCACCATTAAACCACAGAGGGCACAGAATAACTGATGGATCATAGAGATAAAACATTAAACAAGTTTCTCATCTCTGTGCACTCTTTTCTGAAAGATTAGGTTTTGCCTTATTTTATCAATCGTTTTGAGAACACAGAGAAAATCATCTGTGTACTCTGTGGTTCACAGATTTTGGCGGCGAATGCTGGCCCCCAAAATGGTATGGGGTGTCAATCCGTCCGGAGACTCCCGATCCGGAGAGACCGTCAGAAAAAAAAAGCTCCATGGTTTCCCATGGAGCTTCGGGTTCGAAACGTTCATTCAAAATTTACATCTTGATGACGTTGGTGGCCTGAGGTCCTTTTTGCCCCTCTGTCACGTCGAAACGGACTTTCTGACCTTCTTCGAGGGTCTTGAAACCTTCATCCTGAATCGCGGAAAAATGGACGAATAAATCCGGACCATCACTCTGCTCGATGAAACCAAAACCCTTGCCGTCGTTGAACCACTTCACTGTGCCTTCTGACATGTTTTCTCCTTTGTCTTTGAAGCATTAAACAGTAAACCCATGTGCAGTTTCTACCGTTTACCAAAAAAGACCGCACAGGTTTACAAGTCTGTGCGGTTTACATTTATCTGATTTCCGATGCGATCTCTGCACAACCTAAACTATGAAATAAATTAGACCATAAACGTATTCGGATGTCAAGCTTATTTTTTATTTTATTTTCGGCATAGGAATCATGCATATTGTTTCTGCCCGCCGGACTGGGTGCTGACGAAGTCCGATGCTTTAATGCCGTGCCTTTTCATATTCCATTTTCCATCCCGCAAAGGCCTTTCCTTATCATTTGATTTCCGTTTTGATGGGGATCCGAATGGACGGGATAAGGAAGTCTTCTCTGCTCTAACCGTCCTCCATGGATCAGTTGCTGTCCTCTGTCCGCTGTTTCTATACGGTCGTCCGTCATCCGTGGCCTTCTTTACACCCGTTCTATACGGTCGTCTGTCATCCGTGGTCTGTCTCCCGGCTCTTCCCCAGCCTTGGCTGTTTCTGTTTTCCGTTAATCGGCGCATAGGCCGTTTCGGTTCCAGTCCCGGGATCACATACCGAGGCAGGGACTGGCCGATGTAGCGTTCGATACGTTGAAGGACATCGAGTTCATGGCATGAAGCCAGAGAGATGGCGATACCTGAAGCGCCTGCCCTTCCGGTCCGGCCGATGCGGTGGACATAATCCTCCGCATTGATCGGCAGGTCGTAATTGATCACGTGGGTGACGTCGGTTAAATCGAGCCCTCGAGAGGCCACGTCGGTCGCCACAAGAAGCCTGATCTTGCCTCGGCGCATGTTCATGATGGTGCGGTTGCGGGCATTCTGGTTCATGTCCCCGTGCAGGGCCGCGGCCGCATGACCCTGGTCGTGCAGTTCACTCGCCAGTCTGTCGGCATTCTGCCTCGTGGACGAAAAGATGATCGCCCGGGTCATACTGCTGTCCTCAATGAGGCGCCTGAGCACCCGTTTCTTGTGCTGCGTGTCGTCCACGGTGTGGATACGCTGTTCGATCTGCTCAAGGGTTGCTTTCTTCCCGATGATCTCCACCCGAACGGCGTTTTTGAGCAGGCGCCGGGCCATCTTTTCCAGGGCCCTGTCCCAGGTGGCGGTAAACATGAGGGTCTGGCGGCCGGCGGGGGTCGCGGCCGCGATGGCAGACACGGCATCGCTGAATCCCATATCGAGCATGCGGTCGGCTTCATCAAGGACAAGGATCTCCAGGCGTGAAAAACTGATGCGGCCCCTTTCCATGTGGTCGATCAGCCGTCCCGGCGTGGCCACGATCATATCCACAGGCTGTGACAGCAGCCTCTGCTGTTCGAAGTACGGCATGCCGCCGAGGATCGCACCGCTCCGGATGCGCATGAACTTTCCGTAGGTGCGTACGGAGTCGGTAATCTGGTTGGCCAGCTCCCGCGTGGGCGTCAGCACGAGCACGCGCGGCCCCCTGGACTTGGCCTGCGCAGTTGACGGCGCGCTCAGGCGCTGGAGCGCAGGCAGGACGAATGCCGCGGTTTTCCCCGTGCCGGTCTGGGCCGAGGCGATCAGGTCGTGCCCGGCCAGAACCTCGGGGATGGCCTGCTCCTGGATGGGCGTGGGCTTGATGTAGCCGCAGAGACTTACGGCTTTGAGTATGGGTGATGCAAGCTTAAAATGTGAAAAAGACATTCTGCTCCTTTGGTTTCCTGCCCGGAAACACTCGCTCCGGCACGGAAATCGGTTCGGTTGGTGTGTGGGCCGCAGGGATATCCTGATGTCTATGACAAAAAAGACGGCGCCAGCACAAAATATGACCGGCATAACCACATCGTTCGCCAACCATAGGTGCTGATGCAATTTCAGAGTGGAAACTGAAAGCAAGATGGGTCAGTGATCGATGAACATGACAGGTGAATGGCGAGAGCCTTAAATGGATTCCGACAACGTCCTGCCAGGATGTTAAACTACAGTCGTGAGGCATTATACAGATTAAATCATAAATAGCAAGAAGTTTTTTATCTAATTTACACTCAGGGCCTGATTCCGTTGCGAAGCCGTTGCCCTCGCTGGTGCTCCCCGCTTCTCCAGACAAATTTTGGCTTCCCGGTTCTTATCTGTGCAGGAGTATTTTTCTGTGCGGCGGCCTTCTGCGGCCGGGCTGCTTTTCGGACCGGAGCCTGCTGCCTGGGCTGGCGGGCAAACTCGTTGTTCTTTCTGGGCGCCGGGACATTGTAGTCGAAGCCGGCCACGGTTCGGCGGTCGACCGGGCTGCCAAGGATCCGCTCAATGCCCCGCACCATATTCGTATCGTCACCGCTCACCAGGGTGTACGCATCGCCGCTTCGGGCGACACGGCCGGTCCGGCCGATGCGATGGATATAGGCATCGGTGGTGTTGGGGATGTCGTAGTTGATAACGTGAGAGATCTGGGTGACGTCGATCCCGCGCGCCGCGATGTCGGTCGCCACCAGGATCTGGTACGTGCCGTCACGGAAGCCGTCCAGCGCGGCCTGCCGCCGAGACTGCGAAAGGTTACCCTGCAGCGAGGCGGCCCGGTAGCCGGCCTTGGCCAGATGTTCCCCCAGACGCTTAGCGCGGTGCTTGGTGCGGGTGAACACCAGCACCGACTCGGTGTCGGTTTGGCGCAGAAGCTCAAGCAGCAAGGCCGTCTTGAGGTGCGGTTCGACCGGGTAGAGGGCGTGACTGACGGTGACCGCCGGGGCGGTCTTGCCCACCTGGACCGTAACCGGGTCGTTCAGGACCGACTGAGCCAGGCTCCGGATCTCATCGGGCATGGTGGCTGAAAAGAGCAGAGTCTGCCGCTTCCGGGGGAGGTGTTTCATGATCCGCCGGATGTCCGGCAGAAAACCCATGTCGAACATCTGGTCCGCCTCGTCGAGGACCAGCACTTCCAGACGGCTGAGATCAATGGTCCCCTGGCCGATGTGATCGAGAAGCCTGCCGGGGCAGGCCACGACGATCTCAGCGCCCTTTCTCAGTTTTTGCAGCTGTGGATTGATGTTCACGCCGCCGTAAATCGTGACGCTCCGGATGCGGGTATCCCGACCGAGCTTCCCGATGGCCTCGTGTGTCTGTTCGGCCAGCTCCCGGGTAGGAGCGACGACCAGGGCTCGGACGTGTCCCCGGCTTCCCTGCATCAACCGGTGCAGAATGGGCAGCACGAAGGCAGCGGTCTTGCCGGTTCCGGTCTGTGCCAGGCCCATGACGTCCCGCCCCTGCATGACCTTGGGAATAGCCTGCGCCTGGATCGGCGTCGGTGTGGCATAACCCGCGGCCTTGACCCCGGCCGCGACGTGGGGGTTTAACTCGAATGCGTTGAAATCCATAAACTCCTTCTTTCTTGTTCCATAAAAAAAGCCCCGGATGCATTCCGGGGCTCTACGATGATTTCGTTTTTTATCCAGGAACAGCGATTATGGAAACTACTGTAACAGCTTTGGGGCCATGCTGTCAAGCAGAATCGTCTAAGTGGTCCTGTTCGTAAATACGGTGGCATTCGAGTGCCGTAGGGCGGTCGGATCAAAGTTCCGCTCCTTGCGGTGTACCAGAGGGGTACGCCTCAGTCGCGCGCCTTGATGAGACCGCCCTACGACCCTCTCGGTACTTCACCATATTTACGAACAGGACCACTGAGGGATGATACGAGGGTGGGGAACCTGCGGCACTGCCCGCGCCGCGCTCTCTGCAGGACCCCCTTATTGGTCATGACTGTCTCTTCCCGATCTCAAATGCCTTCCCGATAAATCCGCCAATACCGTGATAGCTTCGGACTTCAGGATTGAAGATCATGGGACGAATTCTTTCGATCTCTTCATGATGCTCCCTCCTTCATGTTCGCTCTGTCTATCCCTGTTCAAACGATGCAAAAAAGCACGGCAAAAAAATGGCTGAGGCTCCCCGCCAGCACAAACAGATGCCAGATCCCATGGAAATGACGCACCCTCTTGTCCAGTGCATAAAAAACCACACCCGCCGTATAGAAGACCCCTCCCGACAGCAGCCAGACGAATCCCCATGGAGGCAAAGCCCGCAACAGGGGCCCGATCGCCATCAGGACGAGCCAGCCCATGAGAAGATAAATGACCACCGGCAGGACTCGGCGCCCCTTTTGGGGAAGCGAATCCAGCACGATCCCCAGGATTGCCAGTGCCCAGATCACACCGAATATTGACCAGCCCCAGGCGCCGCGAAGGGTAACCAGGGTGAACGGGGTATAGGTGCCGGCAATCAGGAGATAGATCGCGTGGTGATCAAGTGTGCGAAAGACCTTTTTTGCCTTCCCGCTCAGACTGTGGTAAAGCGCTGAAAACGCATACAGCAAAAAGAGGGCGGTTCCGTATATGCTGAAGCTTACGATCTTCCACACATCACCCTGACGAGAAGCCAGTACAACCAGGATCACCAGGCCGGCAAGCGCGGCCGCTGCGCCAATGAGGTGGCTGATGCTGTTAAAACGCTCTCCCTTATCCATTCACACCACACTTCGTAAATACCTTTCGGGTCCGGCCCCTCGCCATCCGCAACATGAACATGCCAAAGCCTAACAGCAGCATTTCGAATTGTCAACCATCTATAGCCCCGTTAGAAGTTTCAAAAGAAACAGGAAGGTTTCCCCATATTATTCTGTGATCACCTCATCCGGCAGTTCGTTGGTATCCCCGGGCGTAACCGGGAAATGTTTTGCAAGGAGGGCGCCGGCATCCTCCATGGCCTTGCAGAGGGCATCGCAGGAGCGGCCCTCTTTGACCCCCTGAGAGACGGTCCTTGCAAACGTATCCAGTCTCTCCTGCCCGATCTTTTCATGGATTCCCTGATCAGCAAGGACCCATACCTTTCGCTCCAGAAGCGAGAGAAAGAAGAGCACTGCTGTGCTCTTTTTTGTTTTATATAGCCCCTTTTCGTAAAATACCCGAAGCGCCATCTGTTCTACGGCGTGATCCTTCCTGCGGGCCCCTATGAATGCGGCCTTAACCGCAGGGATTTTTTTCACAAGGGTTCGTGAGGGGAAGAAGCATAAGAAGCTGAGCGGGATGAACCACCATAACGATGCATGAAAAAAGGAACCCGTCACCGCCAATGACAAGAGGCTCCCGATGAGCATACCGCCTATGGCCTCGGCTTCGAGATAGGGGTCGCTGCTGTCAAAGACCACAACGGCGACTTCGCCGATGGTCCGGGCTTCGATATCCATAGTAGTATTCCTGATCTTTTCTTTTTCTGTACTCGTGAAAAATTGATCCGCTTTGAAATGCTTCATCACCAACTCCCCGAGGAGCCGCCTCCTCCGAAGGACCCTCCCCCGCCGCTGAAGCCGCCGCCGCTCCCCCAGGACCCGCCTCCGCCGCCGTAGAATCCTCCGCCCGGCCGGAAACCGCCGGTCCCGAGAGGCCCCGTTGAAGAAAAAAGCATGGGAAGCAGCAGTCCTGCGGCTAAACCCAGGATGCCGAGAATCATGAGCAAAAAAAGACCGGAAACGGAAAAGGTAAGATACGCGAGAAGAGGCAGGCCTATGGCCCCTGATATCCCGCCCAGAAACCGGGAGATGCTTCCGAGAAAAAGAACGACAAAGAGGCCATACATGAGGAGCGTCGTGAATGGTCCGAAATCGTCGTGCTTCTGCGGGCGGTGATTTTCGTCCGCCTTGTATTCTCCTCTGACCGCGTCGATCAATGAAGAGACCCCTGCGACAAAACCTCCGTCAAAGTCTCCCCGTTTGAACCGAGGCTTGACCACGAGGTCAATGATCCTCCCGGCCATGAGATCGGTCAAACTTCCTTCGAGGCCGCGTCCGACCTCGATCCTCATCTTTCTATCCTCCTTTGAGACCACGAAGATGACGCCGTTGTCTCTCCCCTGCCGGCCGATCTTCCACGCCTCGGCGACCTTGATGCTGAATTCCTCGATCCCCTCCCCTTCAAGAGATGGGATGGTTAGAATGACGATCTGCGTCGAGTCCGTTTTTTCAAAAGAGATGAGCTCATTCTCCAGCTCAGCCCTGACTGAAGCAGAGATCATGCCGGCATCATCATTGACATGGCCCTGAAGTTTCGGCGCATCGAGCGCATGGGAAACAGAAGTCAGGACCACACATGAAAAGAGAATGATCAAAAAAGTCTGCTTCATGTCTCAGAATTTAACCTTCGGCGCCTTTTCAGCGCCCGCCTCAGCCTTGAATGGCTCTTTGAGTTTCAGGTGCAGAAGCAATGAATTGGTGAGGTTGTTCGGAAAGATCCGGATCGACGTATTAAACGCCTCTACTGCTTGATTGTAACGAGAGCGTGCAACATTGATCCTGTTTTCCGTGCCTTCGAGCTGGTGCTGAAGGTCCAGGAAGTTCTGGTTGGCCTTGAGGTCCGGGTAGTTCTCCACCACCACCATCAGTCTTGCAAGAGCGCTGCTCATGGAGGCCTGTGCCTCCTGAAATTGCGCAAAGGCCTGCGGGTCATTGAGCATGTCCTTGGACATCTGTATGCTCCCCACCCTGGCCCGTGCGTTTGTAATCTCCGTAAGGGTTTCCTTTTCATGTGCTGCGTATCCCTTGACGACCTCCACCAGATTCGGGATCAGATCACTCCTTCTCTGGTAGGCGGACTCCACGTCCCCCCATGCCGCCTTGACCGCCTCTTCATTCGCCTGGATCCGGTTGTAACCGCATCCCCCCATGCCGGCCAGTAGAGCGGCGAACAGAACAAAAAGTAAATACTTTTTCATGGCGCCCTCCATATGATTGAATAATTCCTATTTCTTCTCTTTAAATAATTTCATGAATTCGCCATAACCCTCTTTGTCCAGGTCTTCAACCGGGATGAACCGGAGTGCAGCGGAGTTGATGCAATAGCGAAGGCCTGCCGGAGCGGGTCCGTCATCAAAAATATGGCCGAGGTGTGAATCAGCCTCCCTGCTTCGGACCTCGGTGCGGACCGTAAAGAGCCTGGTATCTTTTCTCTCCACAATGTTCTCCGGCGCCAGCGGCTTGGTGAAACTCGGCCAGCCTGTGCCGGAATCATATTTATCTATAGAGCTGAAGAGGGGCTCGCCGGATACGATATCCACATATATCCCCGCCTTCTTGTTATCCCAGTACTCATTGGAAAAGGCCTGCTCGGTCCCCTCCTCCTGGGTGACCTTGTACTGCAGTGGTGTCAGTTTTTTCTTCAATTCACCCACCGCTGGTTTCCCTTGCTTTCTCTCCTTGCCCCAGATCTTCTCCAGAAACTGATCCCGACCCGAACGGCTCCGGTAGTACTTATACCGCAGCGGATTCTTCTTGTAGTAATCCTGATGATATTCTTCGGCCCTGTAAAAGGCGGGAGGAGGCAGGATCGGCGTCACAATGGGTTTGCCGTAAAGATTCTTCGCCTCCAGCTCCTTTCGCGACTGCTCGGCCAGCCTTTTCTGCTCTTCGTCATGGTAGAAGATGGCCGTGGAGTACTGTTTCCCCCGGTCCACAAACTGGCCGCCGGGATCTGTCGGATCGATCTGCCGCCAGAATAGATCGAGGAGGTCCTTGAATGTATATTTCATGATGATTCACCTCATGCGAAGTCTTATATCAGTCCATTTTTCTCTTTTATTTTATCTTACAGACAGCAGATTCACAACCAGTGAATCGCGACCTCAATGCGTGCTCTCCGGGCTGCCGAAATTCAGGTCCACCTCTCCTTTGTATTCGAAGGGAAGCTTCAGCACGCTGTGCGCCAGACTGATGCTTCCGGAAAGGCGATAGCTCACCTTCTGCACATGCCCCGATGTCAGCCCGCTGAATTGTTGGAGGAGGCTTCCTACATCACTGATCACGTCCACATCCGCGAGTGCTTCGCCGAATGCCGGGATGGTGACCGGCTGCCGGCTCACGCCGCCGGCAAACTTCTTGCCGTTGATATGAAGCTGATAATTCATGCCGGAGATCGGAAGGGCAAAGCTGTTGGGATTTTGTATGCGAAGCTTCAGCCGGTAGCGCTGCTCAAAAAGGCCGATCTCTCGGACCTGCAGATCCGAGAGACTGACGTAAGGGGCCTGTGTCCGCATACGGATCCCGGCACATGCGGGCAGCAGGACCGATATAAGAACAGATAGGATCAGTAATCGAAGAAGCCTGTTTTTCACGGACATTGTTCTCTCTTCCTGATACACACACCGTGCAGCCAATGTTCTAATGATCCTGACCGGGATGCAGATCCGGATCGGGACGTTTCTGCTCTTTATTAGTAACTGATTATTATCGAATAGGAGGACAAAATGCAAGAAAATTTATTTTGTTAATTATCGTATGATATGATAATATCCGTTTGAGATCACTGGCATGACCTGTCCCCGCCGATTGCAGGAGCGAAGAGTTATGATCTATAAGGTGATCACGAAAAAGGAATTCAAGAAATTCATCAGCGGTCTCATCGAAGAGAATCAGACCATCGGGCCCAAGGCCGTGGACAAAGACAAGAATGGCCGGCCGGTTTACCAGTTCCGGCAGGTTTATTCCTTTGATGAAATGGATCTTGATTACGATGTGATCAACTATTCGATAAAAACCTTTTTCCTTCCATTCAGGGAGGAACTTTCCCGGTTCCGTTATACCGATCATGATTGGCAGCAGCAGATTGAATACCGCGTGAATCCGAGGGTGATCGTGGGCGTGCGCGCCTGCGACATCAACGGATTGGCCAAGCTGGACCGGGTCTTTATGAAGGGGAATTTCCCTTCACCCAGTTATATCGCGAGAAGAAAAAATACCTTTATCATCGGTATGGATCATGAACCTCTGGAAGACTGTTTCTGCAAGTCCCTGAACCAGGATGGGGTCCGTCACGGTTTCAACCTCTTCTGCACGGATATCGGGGATGCGTACTACCTCACGATCAACTCATCCAAGGCATTCAATTTTCTCAGGAATGTCAAGACCAGGGACCCCGGGAAAAACGATGATGGACAATATATCCAGAGACGCAAATATCTCAAGAAAAAATTCAAGACCCACGTGGAGGTCACCGGCCTTCCCGCCCTCATGGATATTGAATTCAAATCTGATATCTGGAAGAAATGGGGAAATAAGTGCCTCAACTGCGGGTCCTGCGCCATGGTCTGTCCCACGTGCTATTGCTACGGCGTGGAGGAGTCGATCGAGCCGAACCTCAAGAGTTCCAGCAAGGATCGTATCCAGTATTCCTGCACGATCGTGGACTTTTCAGAAGTGGCCGGAGGACACAATTTCAGGCCCCTGAAAGAAGACCGGCTGAAGTACAGATTCTACCACCACTACCGGGGCTTTGCAGAGAATGAAGATGCACAGATCTGTGTGGGCTGCAACCGGTGCGGCAGAGCCTGTCTGGCCGGGATCAATCCCAAAGACGTCATCAACGATCTGAGAATGGAGAGCGGAGAATGAACTACAGGATCCGAAAAGAAGATATTAATCTTGAACCGTTCATGGTGAAGCCGCCGCAATACAATCGGAAATCGATTGTGATGAAAACGGACCAGGTATACAAGTGCGAGATCACAAACATTGTCGAACTGACCCCCATGGAAAAGCTCTTTCATTTGAAAATACTCGACCCCGTGGAAAGAGAGATCTTCAATTTCCGGGCCGGTCAGTTTGTGATGGTGGAAGTCCCCGGTTTCGGAGAGATTCCCATTTCCATAGCCAGTTCTCCCAACAACAGGGAATTCATCGAGTTGTGCATACGAAAAGCCGGACGCACCACCCGGATCCTCCATAAGGCCGTCATCGGGTCGAAAGTCGGCATTCGCGGTCCTTTCGGCACGTCTTTCCCCATGGAGAAGATGGCAGGACACCATATTCTTCTGATCGCCGGCGGCCTTGGGCTCGCGCCGCTGAGAGCGCCCATATACTGGGTGAATGAACACCGCTCCGAATACAAAGACGTGCATATCCTTTACGGCGCCAAGGAGCCCTGGCAGATGCTCTTTACCTACCAGTATGAAGAATGGGTGAAAATCAGCCACATCAAGATGCATACGGTGGTGGAAAAAGCGGATAAGAACTGGACGGGGAAAACCGGACTGATCACAGACCTGTTTCAGGATGTCGCCATTGATCCGTCACGCACCTATGCCATTGTGTGCGGCCCGCCGGTCATGTTTAAATTCGTCTGCGATCACATGGATGACCTCGGTGTCCCCATGAACCAGATGTTCGTCTCCCTGGAGCGAAGGATGCACTGCGGTATGGGGAAATGCTGCCGGTGCATGGTGGGTTCGACCTTTACGTGCGTGGACGGGCCGGTCTTTGATTACTGGTCCGTGATGAACCTCAGAGAGGCCATTTAAGGAGGACCGCTTTGAAATATCTCGGCATTGAAACAGCCAAACCCAAAATCGGGGTCTTTGATTTTACGGGATGCGAGGGGTGCGAACTGCAGCTCCTGAACAAGGAAGAGACGCTCCCGGATTTTCTCTCCCTGATCGAGGTGGTCAATTTCAGAGAAGCCTCTTCCGACCAAAGCGACGACTATGACATCGCATTCGTGGAAGGCTCCATTTCCCGTGAGGATGAGATCACGAGGCTCAAACAGATCAGGGCCAATGCCGGGGTCCTGGTCGCCCTGGGGTCCTGCGCCTGCTTCGGAGGCGTCAACAAAATAAGAGAGAGATTTGATATCTCCGATGTGGTTCGGGAAGTCTACGGCAACCATGAGGTGGAGACGGGCGAGGTGAAAAGTGTCAAGGAGGTCGTGCCTGTGGACCTTGAGATTCCCGGATGCCCTGTTTCCAAGACCGAGGTGGAAAAAATCGTCATCGCCCTGGTGACCGGTTCGGAAATCAGGATCCCCAAGTATCCGGTCTGCGTGGAGTGCAGGCAGAAGATGAATATCTGCATGTTCGATTTCGGGACGATCTGCCTCGGCCCGCTGACGCTCGCCGGCTGCGGCGCCGTATGCATCGCCGGCAAGGTCGGCTGCCGGGGATGCCGCGGGCCGGCAGAAGATGCCAATTATGATTCGTTTATGGAAACCATGCTGAAGAAAGGCTATCCCCGTTCAGAGATTGAAGACAAAATCGCTTTCTTCAATGGGCTGGACGGAATCAGGACCGGCCATGTGGTTTCTCCGATACAGGAGAGGGTCCACTCCTTCAATGCCAAGAGAGGGGTGTGAGATATGAAAGTAAATATGAATGTGGATGTCCGCCATTTAACCCGTGTTGAAGGCCATGGCAATATCCATATCGAGGTCAAAGACGGAGCGCTTGTGCAGGCCAGATGGGAGGTGGTTGAAACACCCCGGTTCTTTGAAGCCATGCTCCGGGGGGTATCGCACAATGACGCCCCGGTCCTCACCTCGCGTATCTGCGGGATCTGTTCCATCGGTCATACCCTTGCCAGCCTGAGGGCCGTGGAACAGGCCATGGGGATCACAATTCCCAAAACCGCTTTGAAGCTGAGGCTTCTGGCAAAGCATGGGGAGACCCTGCAGAGCCACTTTCTCCATCTCTTCTTTCTGGCGGCCCCGGATTTTTTGAATGCCGGGAGCGTGGCGCCGCTCATGGAATCCCATCCCGAACTGATGGCCGGGGTGATCCGGCTCAGGGGCATGGCCAACACCCTGTGCGACCTGATCGCCGGCCGCACCACGCATCCTGTCAGCCTGGTCGTGGGGGGCGTGAGCAAGGCCCCGGAAAAGGCCCGGTTGATGGATCTGCGAAAGGCCATAGAGCAAAGAATGGAAGACGCGATGGCCGGATTTGAATTCTTCAAGACGGTCACCATCCCGGACTTTACAAGGGAAACCGAGTTCGTTTCGCTGAAAGGGGACAATAAATATCCCTGGATCGGCGGTGATCTCATCTCATCCGACGGCGTGATCAAGGGCGAAAGGGACTATCTGGCCATGACCAATGAGTACAAAGTGGATTTTTCCACGTCCAAATTCACGAAGCTGAGCAGAGACTCCTTTGCTGTGGGCGCCCTGGCCCGGATCAATAACAACCATCTGTTTCTCCGTGATCAAGCAAAGGATATCGCCCATGCATTGGGCCTGGAGCCGGTCAGCCACAATCCTTTCATGCAAAATGCAGCTCAACTCGCCGAGTGCTTCCATGTGATGGAGGACTCCATCGAGATCATCAATGAACTCCTTGACGGCAGCATGGATGAGATCCGCACCGATTATGAAGTCCGTTCAGGCGAAGGGGTGGGCGCCGTGGAGGTCCCGAGAGGAATCCTCTTTCACCACTACGTGATCGACGACAAGGGATTGATCACCAAAGCGAACTGCATCATCCCGACCACGCAGAACAACGCCAACATCCATTATGACCTGAATGCGCTTGTGGCGCAGGAAACCGGGAAAGGCACGGAGAGCCCGGATATCACCAGGCTGTGTGAAATGCTGGTGCGGGCCTATGACCCCTGCATCTCCTGTTCCGTTCATTGATCCTGTCGATGTTCATTTTAAATCGAACAACGCTGTCAAGCGTACACTCGCATGCATTTTCAAGGCAAACTCATCCTCCGGGAAGTCCCCTTGACGGCCCGTGAGATAATCTGTTCGATGATGTCATCCTGCTCGATCAGTTCTTCTTTGCGTCTCTTCGGCAGTTTCTTGATTTTGTCTTCGACTCTCAGCGCAAGGCCCCTGGCGCCGATCACCTTCCGAAACACCAACTGCAGCGGGCCTCTCCCCCGTAGGTATTTTGCGCCCTTGTCATCGTTCCGATCATGTTCTGCAAAACGTCGGGATACGTCCGTCGAGATCCCTGTGTACAGAGTTCCATCTCTACACCGCACCAAATAGACGGACCATGGAGTCATAGCCGAGCCTGACTTAAGACATGATGCTTGCCCTCGACCTGCACCGTAGCGGCCTGGGGACCGGACTCCCCGGATTCTTCTTCAAACCGGACCTCGGCGCCGATTTCCAGCCGGTCGAAATCCTCGTTCATGACGCTGTTCCTGTGGAAATAAATATCCCTGCCGTCCGGCGTCTCGATCCTCCCGTAGTCTTCTTCAGGAAACAGCGCCGAAATCCTCCCGGAGGGAGCTGTCTCGTGGACCTTCACATCCCCCCTCCGCCGCCTGACGTAATCCTCCAGCTTGCGGCAGGCTGCATCGAAGGCTTCCTTCATGGCGACGTAGACATCCTCCCGTGCCCTGTTCTTCTCCGGCAACCGGTTGATGACGAGTTCTCCGTCCCGGAGGGTCATGTCGATCTTGACGTTGTAGAGGATACCCTTATGCCGGCGCTTGTGCGGCGCTTCGACGACCACCCGGCAGCTGATGATGTCATTGTTGAACCGCTCCAGCTTCTTGGCCCGCTCCCGGATCTTGGCCTCCACGGCCTCGGATGGATCGACGTTTCGAAAAGTGATCTTCAGGGGAATTTCCATAGGCATAACCTCCATGTCCCTTCGGCTGTTTTTATGAAAATTCTTTAAGAATAATTTATCGTAACTCCCGATATATTTCAACTGCCTTATGGATATATGTAAATAGTTCTTGACATTCAAATATGCCTGTGGTTAAATATGGATGTATATCTAGGTTGTGCAGATTAATTATGGCAAATGAATAGTAAAAAATAGACCGCACAGACTTTTAGATCTGGGCGGTTTTTTATTATCCGGGAACCGGTTAAACTGCACGTTCAAACAATGGTTTCAAATGAAACAGAAGGAGCAACAAAATGGCAGAAGGCACAGTAAAATGGTTCAACGACGGCAAGGGTTTCGGCTTCATCTCTCAGGACGGTGGTCCGGATGTATTCGTGCATTTTTCTGAGATTCAGGATGAAGGATTCAAGAGCCTTGCAGAAGGCCAGAGGGTTCGTTTCGATGTGACTCAGGGAACCAAAGGGCCTCAAGCCGTAAAAGTTTCCAAGATGTAATGCCATCATGCGCATGCATGGATGAACCTAAAGCTCCGCGGTCAGCCGCGGAGTTTTTTTTATCCTAATCGGATTTCCGCTTCAGGATCTTCCACAACTTCTTCCTAAGTGGTCCTGTTCGTAAATAGGGTGACGTACCGGCTTGTACTCGGTTTACCGGTAGAGGGTCGTAGGGTGGTCTCATCTCCGCGCGCGACTGAGGCGTCCCCCTCTGGTACACCGCAAGAAGCGCAACTTTGATCCGGCCGCCCTACGGCACCTGTCTGCCATGGCACAGGCAGGCTCGAATGCCACCGTATTTACGAATAGGGCCAGTGATTTCTCCACCCGCAGAGCGGGTGGCATCAGGAAGCCCCCCAGAGGGGGGTTTTGACCCAAGATAAGCTCCGTTGCCAAACAAAACGCCATGCTGTACCGCAACAGAATCAGAACTAAATATGGGGACAAAACCATGCTCAAACCAGTGAAACAGGAAGAATCGGGATATTTTGAAGAAAAATATGCAGAGCAGGATTTTGGGAAGGTAAGGAGATGTTGAAGGGCGGGCAAGGGTGGAATACCCTGTGATCGCTATGGATTGATCAGCGATCTCCCCCGCCCAGCACTCTATGTAATACCTCACCGACTTCTTTTACCTCATAAGGTTTTACGATCACATCACTAAAGCCGTAATTCCTGAAATCCGCCATGACCGGATCATTTGAATATCCGCTTGAGACAATGGCTTTCACTTGAGGGTCTATCTCCAGGAGTTTCTTTATCGTCTCTTTCCCTCCCATCCCTCCTGGAATGGTCAAGTCCATGATGACCACATCGAAGGCCTGCCCGGTTCCCATGAGAGCTTGATACGATTCAATCGCTTCTCTGCCATCCTTGGCAAAGGAAACCTCATAGCCTATTCGGCCTAACATCGCTCCCGCAACCTTCCTGACGATCTCTTCGTCATCCATGACAAGAATTTTTCCTCCCCCGTTCATGAGAACTCCTGCCTCTTTCTTTTTTGTTAAGATTTTGTCATCCGGAGATGCAGGGAGATAGAAGTAAAAGGTGGCCCCCACATCGGGTCCCGATTCCACTCCGATATAGCCGTCGTGTTTCTTGACGATGGAATGGACCGTGGCGAGACCGAGACCGTTCCCCTTCTGTTTGGTGGTAAAATAGGGGTCGTATATCTTTGCAAGATGTTTTTCCGGAATGCCGCAACCCTGGTCTTTAATGGTGATCTTGACATACTCGCCCGCTTTCAAGGGAAGGGCATCTCCAGGCTTGACCGAGGTATTTTCAGCACGCACCGAGATTTCCCCTCCTTCGGGCATGGCCTGGTCTGCATTAATAATCAGGTTGTTGATCACCTGACTGATCTGCCCCTCATCGACACAGACAGGATAGAGGTCTTCCGGAATAGAAAACACACAACGCACATTGGATCCCCTCAGAACAAATCTCGTTGTATCCCTGATCAAGTCAGAGATCGAGGCGGCCTTCTTAACCGGCGCTCCGCCCCTGGAGAAGGTCAGCAATTGCTGGGTTAGATCCTTGGCCCGAAGAGACGCATTTTCCGCCTCTGTCAGAAGTTCAATAACGTTTTCTCCCTTTTCTGCAAATACCTTTGCAAGATTGACATTACCCAGAATGGCGGTCAGCAGGTTGTTGAAGTCATGGGCGATGCCCCCTGCAAGGAGGCCTACGGATTCAAGTTTCTGGGTCCTGAGAAGCTCTTCCTGCATCTTCCTCTGTTCGGTCACGTCATGAAAAGCCAGAACCACTCCGATGATGTTGCTCTCCTGATCACGAATCGGGGCGGCAATCTTGTCGATCATTCTTTCTGTCCCGTCCCTGGCAATCAGTACAATCTGTCCAGAGAATTCCCGTTTCGAACCAAAACTCAGGGCCATATCCACAGGATCGTCACACCGCCTGCGTGTCTCGGTATCAATGATATAAAACACTTCGTTAATGTATTTCCCATAACTCTCTTCGTTGCTCCAGCCGGTGAGTTCTTCGGCTGCTTTGTTCATCAGGAAGACTCTGCCCTGGATATCCGTGGTAATGACGCCGTCGCCAATGCTTCGCAGCGTTACGGCGAGGCGTTCTTTTTCTGCGGCCAGGGCCTCTTCGGTCCTCCTGCGCTCGGCGATTTCCTGTTTCATCAATTCGTTGGTCTCGGTCAGCTCGGCAGTACGTTCTTCAACCTGATGACGATAGGTGCGTAAATTCCCGAGCATCCGCTGAAAAGCCTGGGCCAGATCTGCAATCTCATCTCGTGTCTTGATTGAAATCTCGTGATCAAGCCTTCCTTCAGAGATGTCCTGAGCCGCCGAAGCAAGCTCCTTGATGGGTGAGGTAATCCTCTTTGTCATCACCAGCACCAGAAAGATCCCTATGCATAGTATGAATGCCGTGATGATCGAGGTGGAAAAGACAAAATCTTGGATACGTTTACGCACTTCCTCATCGGTTAAACCCAATTGTATGTATCCAATGATCCTGGACCTGATACGGCTTTTGTTTTCCAGGAATAATTCAGTGGCAAATGCGGAACGGCTGACGACAGGGGTCAAAGTATTGATATAGCGCCTGCCGTCTTTTTTGTTGACATAGTTTTCATAAAGGGTTTGATCAGTCCCTTCAAAGGATCTTTTTTTAAAGGCACCCTGGATCTGCACATTCCCTCGAAAGATTTTGCCGGCCAGTGGGCGCCTCTCCTGGTTCATAATCGACACGTAGGCAATGTCGGGGTGTTTGGCAAGGCTCTCGACCAGTTGCGACAACGAGTCATTATCCTCGGCATAGATGGCATACTCACTGTTTTGAGCAACTATTTTTGCAATATTGCTGCCGCGATTCAACAGTTCTTGATACGAGTTGGAAATTTCCTGATGGATAATGAAACCGAGAGTGATCAGGGAGGTGACTACGATCAGGGAAATGGTCAGGATCTGGAATTTGGCGCCCAGGGTGAGCCTTGCTTTTGTCCTGGCTTGCGGAGTGTTCATATGACCCATCCTAAAAAACCGACAAAGCACCCTTGACGAGTGCCTCCTGAATTTCTATCTTCATGTGCGAAGCCGTCTTTTGATTCAGGGAATACCTGACATGACGCGGTGGCGCCGGCGGAATCGAGCCGACGGCCGCCCCCTGCAGCACTTTTAAAGCCATATCCCCGCATTGGGCTCCTATATCCTCACAATCCCAATCCAGGGAATAGAGTGCGCCTGCTTTTACCCAGCTACTGGAGAGGCCGACAAAGGGAATCCGGTTCCGAAACGAAAAGAGCAGAATGTGCTTGGCCGTCTGGGGATTCAATACGAGATCGTCCGTGATTCCCCATAGAACGTCTGCACGGTTCGCTAAGGTTTTCAGCGCGTCCGGAAGGTTCTGAGACGAATCAATCTGTTGTGCCACAATCCTGAGACCCATTTTCTCGGCGACCTCTTTGGCTTCTTCGATCTTTGAATGATTTCCTTCGGCGTTGTAGATGACACCGATGTTCCTAACTTTCGGAAGGAAACGCCTTAACCATTCAAACTGAGTTTTAACGGAGAACTCCAGGAACACTCCGGTGGCATTGGTCGAGTTCTTGATCTGGTCCTGGCGCAAGATCATACAGGAGATCACAGGAATATTGTGTATCTCTTGGAGGGCCGACTCCGTGGCCAATGATCCTATGGCAAGGATCAGAGCGGGGTTCTGAGTTTTGATCTTCTGAATGGCCTGGCCTGCCCTGTCTTCCATATCCTCCAGAGGATAGACATCGTAAACCACCGCCACATTCTGCCTGCCGAGAAACTGCTGGAAACCCTTGAGGGCTTCCTCAAAAGGTGGCTGTTGTGAGCTGAGAAGCACGGCAATACGGGTCTCGGCCGCGGCGAGGCCGTTCCACAGTCCTGAAACCAAGATGACCGTGAGAAGGCAAAGAGCAGATCTGATGATTTTGCGGATCAGCATGGCTGCAATACCCGATAAAATTAAAACGCGTAGGTCGCCTTCAAGAGAAATGTCCTTTCGTCCTGTTCAATGGTATCCTGCCGGTGCTCTTCGCCCCCAGGATCTCCGTAGGTCTTATCGAACAGATTATACAGGGTTGCAGAGAGTCCCAGCCCCGGAGTCAGGTTCTGGTAGAACAGGTTCAGGTTGGTGACAAAATATCCCGCTGCCTCATTTCCGGTAACGGTTTCCCGTTCGCTCTTATACTGTTCTTCCAGCCCTGCAAAGAGTTTCTCAGGGATCACCGGAAGGATGAGATTCAGCTTGGCCAGATGCTTGGGTGCATTGGACAAGACCCGGCCGGTCCGGATGTCTTCGGTCTCCTGATAGGTGTAACTGATGCGGCCTTCTACGCCGCTTTCCCATTTCCCTTCGAGTTCCAGCTCCGCGCCTTCGGCCTTGGCCTCGCTCACATTGTCGTACATAATCAGACCGTCGGCGGGGTCGGTCGTTTGAGTGATCAGATCCTTGATGTTATAGAAAAATCCTGACGCCGTTCCCCGCAGGTGATCCCCGATATACTGCTCGTACACCAGTTCGTAGGTCTTGATCGTCTCAGGATCGAGGTTGGGATTGGATTTTGTATTCCCGCTGCCGTCATAATAATAGAGCTCGTAGGCATTGGGCGCCCGGAAGGCCTCACCATAGAGAAGCTTGAAGGTCGTTTTCTGATAGGGATTGTAAATCAAGGCCAGTCTCGGATTCGTGGTTGTGCCGAAGGTGTCATAGTGGTCGTAACGCACACCGCCATAGAAGATGAGGTCATTAAAAATCTGAAATTCATCCTGGAGGTAAACGGCCCAGTTGGTGCTGTCTCTCCGGTCGTCCAGATAAGTGGTGGTCGCATCGTAGTTCTGTTGATCCTGCCTTGTGTTTTCCCGGATTTCGGCGCCCAGAATGGCCCGATGCTTCTCCAGAAACCTCCGGGTCAATTGAAATTCTCCCCCAAACCACTGACCTGGAGATCTGTCCTTGAAGATCATGATATTGGGATCCGAGGAAGGATCGGCTGCATAATCCGCAATATCGTACACATAATCTCCGGAATAGGAGTAGGCGTCATAGAAGATCCGTGCCATGGCATCCAACTCATTCTCAAAACGGTGCTCATACTTCAGGTCCACATACTGGCGCTGATCCGTGGCCTCGGTACGAGGATCATTGAATACGATGCCCCAGGGAGCCGTCGGGATCTTTTTCTCTCGTTCCACACGTGCCCCTTGAAGAGTGAAGTCCTGAAATGAGAGTTTCCCGAAAAAGTTCTGCATCTGGTCATGGTCGCTGTTGACGGCGATACCGTTGTGGGTGGCGGGATCATCGAATTCCCTGAAATAGAGACGGTCATTCCCTGCACTTTCATAGGCCGTTGCCGATAGGAGCATTTCCATGCCGTTCTCAAACCGGTTGCCGTAACTCAAGCGCTTTTTATAGGTACGGAGACTCCCCGCCTCGCCGGACACCTCCAACCCTTTGAGATCGCGGCCGCGCTTGGTGATCACATTGATCACGGCAAACAGGGCATTGCTTCCGTAGATTGAAGAGCCTGGGCCGCGTATGACCTCGACCCGGTCGATGGTATCTACATCGAGGAGAAACGCTGTGTCGATATAGATACTGTCATAAATATTCTCATTCATACGGTGCCCGTCCACCAGGAGGAGAATCCGGGTGTTATAATCCCCCGGACGCGCGAACCCGCGTACCCCGAGATATGCATAGTTCCGGTCATAGCTGGTGTAAAACCCGCGCAGGCTGCGCAGGATGTCCGCAAGTGTGCGGTAATGGTACTTCCTGATTTCATCGGCTGTGACAATGCTGATGGACGACGGCGCCTCGGTCACCTTCTGTTCATACTTGGAGGCGCTGTAGACAGAGGGAATATCCTGAAAAAGCAGGACCTCATCATTCATCTGAGCCGAGCCCACGGGCCCTTCTGATACCGCGTAGACAGAAGCGGGGATAAGGGAGCAGATGACCAGGGCTGGCATCAGTAACTTCTGCAAGTGCATTTTCATCTTCTCCATGATTCCCCCACGACAATAAATGCTAAAAAGAATCTTAATTCACAACCGCTGTTCTGAGACTTTTTACTAATGTTCTTAATATGTTATCGGTTATTCATCTGAAAACTTTAATTTTATTCCAAAATGTTTATCCCATTAAGCAGAGGGTTTATATAGTTAATTTTAACCGTTAACAATCCAAAGTGTCAATATTTTACAATGTATTATTTGACCTTACACCTGAGCAAGTTGTCTTAGGTCAATCCCGCTGCAACCCTAAGTGGTCCTGTTCGTAAATGTGGTGACGTACCGAGAGTGCTGTATTTACGAATAGGGCCACTAAGGCGAGGATTGGAGTCAACAAAACAAGGGTGCCCTTCTGTGTCTGCCTGAATATTGTTTCAGATGGATGGTGCCCCCGGGGTGACTCGAACACCCGGCACCCGGTTTAGGAAACCGGTGCTCTATCCGCCTGAGCTACGGGGGCAAGAAAGATTCCGAAGCTTAAAAATAGCATTATGTAACATGTTTCATGTGATGTGTCAAGAAAACAGGGGGAGAAAAAAATTACTGCAGTTCCGGGTAGCGAAAGGTCCCCTTCAGTTCAAAGGGGTAGTATCCTTCCTGGTCCAGGGTCCTGTCAGAATAGGCGGCGACGCCGTGGAGGTTGATGGGATCATCCGCCATGGGCTTCAGCCGGGCAGAAAGATGGAGGCCGCTCTCAAAGAGGTCCTGGGGATTGAGTATAATCTCTCCCCGGATCTTCGCGGCCAGGATGTCGCTTTCAACCAGCAAGTTCTCGATCCGGAGCTTCCCGTCCGTGAGTTTTGCGTCTATCTGCATGATATGGAAGTCAAAGTCCGGAAGGTTGAGCCCCTTGATCAGGATATTCCGGACCCGCCCTTGGCTCAAAGCGGCAACAAAGGTCCCGGGCCCGCTGAGATAATCGTTTAGGCCATGGAATTGAACATCCGCCTGGCCCGTGAGTTTCCCGCTCACCTTGAAGTTTCTCAGATAAAGAGGGGCGAGCGCCTCGGCGATACGGATATCCTTGACCTGTAGGAGATATCTCCCCGACTCCGGCCTTACGGGAAACCGCAGACGAACCTCTCCGCTGGTTTCACCGCCATAGCCTTTTCCAAGAAAACGGACGACCATTTTTTTCCCGAGAAGGGGGAAAAAAGAGAGCTTCAGGGTCAGGGTATCCCCCTTGAATATGCTGTACCTCACCCCTTGGTACGGCAGTTGGATCTCTATAGGATCCAGCCTGCAGCCGAGGGGGAAGCGATAAGAGAGGTCTTTGTAAATCAGACTGATCCCGGTTTTTTTTTCAAAATGGACAATCAGGCTTTCCGCGGTTCTCTTGTAAGGGAAAAAAACAAGGATGAACAGAAGGAAAAGAGAGACGCCGTACAGCATATAAACAATCGGTATTCGTCCGCGCGGGTTGGGCATCTTCCTATCCTAACCGTCTTTCGGTTATGTAAATATCATCTTCCGGCCATCTCCAAAGTCTGTTTGGGAATTGGCGGGCAAATTTAAAAAAAAACTTCCTTGAATTCTGAAGAACCGTTGAAGCTTTCTTGCAGGAAGCTTCAATTCTTCTTGTGGTCGCCATCTGTTTTTGATACCGTATACCCAGATTATCCGGGGTAAGAAAAGTATGTCAAGAAAAAACTTGATCACGGAGTGTATCGGAGTCACCTTCGCCTTTTTTGTCTTCATCTTCATCCTGCAGACCCATCCATTCTCAGGCGTGCCGGGCCGTATCGGCGGATACCTGACGCCTCTCGCCTGGATCCTTGTCCCATGGATCATCCTTACCATCAGGCAGGAATCCTTCATGGAGTTCGGATACCATCTCGAAGACTTCCCTCGATCGCTCGGCATGGGTCTCGTTGTCTCGCTTTTGCTGATCCCCTATTTCACGGTCTTCGCCCTCCGGTTCGGAATGCCCGACTTGGATTTTCTGGAAGGCGGCAGGGGCATGGATTGGATCAGGATGGCTCTGTACCAGGCCTTCTATATCGCCTTGCCTGAGGAATTCTTCTTCCGAGGGTATCTTCAGACCCGTCTGAACCAGATCTTCGGGAAACCCTGCCGCCTGCTCGGGGCCGAAACAGGCTGGGGCCTTTTCCTGGCATCACTGATCTTCATGATCTTCCACCTCGTCATCGGCTTGAATGTCTGGAACGCCGCCATTTTTGTCCCGGCGTTGATCTTCGGATGGCTCCGGGAAAAGACCGGGTCCATCACGGCCTCCACGGTGTTCCACGCCATGTGCAACATCATGCTTTTCACTTTCCAGGGGAGAACCTCCTGAAACCACGTTGATCCCCTCTCCAATCCTGATTCATGAAACCCGCGCGTCCGGCGCAAGTCATCAAAGATATTGACCAAATTCCGATCTATCGGTTAAGCTATAAGTATGGGGTGCAACTCAATTCGTTTCCGGCTTTCAGGCATCATACCGTCTTTGAGGGTAGGATCTAAGAAAATGGCATCGCCCGTAAACAACCTGATTAAATGGCGTATGGGGATCCTCTCGCAGAGCTTTCCCGGCCGGACTTTTCTGGGCCGCCTCTACAGGTTCTTGCTCTTTGCGCTCTTTGATCCGGCTCTTAAATGGATCTATCGGTTCCGGATTGCCCTGCAGGAAAAAAGGCCCTCTTATCTGTGCCTCTCGGATTACCGTCTGCTCAAGGAAGTGAGGTCCCACTTTCCCGCCCCTCCCCTTCTCCGGAGATGGGCAAGAACGGGCCTACTGAACCGCGGGAGAACCGGTTACGAAGGAATCCTTTTGCAAATACATGCCGCCAAGTTCCGTACCCGGAAAGCCCCGTGGATCCTTCCGGAGACGGCCTTGTTCTCGCCGAGTCTGGATTGCAAGGGGTTTGCCGTTCTCTTTTCTTCGCTCTTGAACGCCGCCGGAATCCGGAACCAACTCTGGATCGGACTCCCATCGGATGGAAAAGACGGACACGCCTGGGTCGTACTGGAAACGGACTATGGAAGGATAGCGGTGGACCAGTTCAACGGCGACGGCATCAGGGAATCGGTTTTCCTCCTCGAACATCCTTATGCCATCAGGATCAACTTTTAACCGCGGACGCCTTTCGTCTCTTTCGTGTTTAAGTTGAAGCACGCAGAAATTGGAAACCAAAGGTTTTCTTGCACGCCTTTTGATCAAAGATCAAAGATAAATCTTTAATTTCTATAGAGGTTCTATAACGAATTGAAAGGGTCCGGTCCAGTATCCATTCTCTGCCGGGGAGTGATCGCCGGCCGGCAGGATCAGAACTGCGACAAGGAGCCCTCGTCCTTGGCGCGGGACAGGGCCGTGTTGAAAAAAATCAGACTCAGGGGGATTCCGACTGCTGCAAAGAGGGCCAGCACGGCGAGGTCGTAACCGAGCTTTGTGACGGGCGCCCCCATCAGGATGGCCTGCCGCAAAGAACGAAGGGAGTAGGTCAACGGAAGGAGGTTCGAGCCGAACTGCAGAAACTTCGGGAGGATTGCTACCGGAAAATAAACCCCTCCGAGGAACGCGGAAAGGCTCCCAAAGACAAAGGCGATCGGGTCTCCTCGCTTGTAAAACAGGACAAAACCCGCGGAAAGGATCCCGAAGGACGAGAAGGCAAGGATGGTGATGAACAGGACGACCAGCACGGAAAGGAGGTTGGCCTGGCCGATCTGAAAACCGAAAAAGACGACGCCGAAGAAGAGATAGACCGCCACTTCGAATGTGGCATAAATAAAACTCCAGAGACTGGAATAGATCAGAAGCGTTATAGGTCTTGTGGGCGTGGTGAACATGGCCTCCAGGGTGCCGGTCACCTGGCCTTCCCGGATGGTCACGGCAAAAATGGAGAGGGCTACATTCAGGTAACGGTAGAAGGCGATCCCGATCAGGACAAAGGGGAAGTACTCCCCTCCGTAGGCTGAAAGATAAGGGTTTGCAGAGCTTCCGAAAAGCCGGGAGATATAATAGAACATCACCACGGAAAAGAAGACCCCCGCAACCTGGGATACAAATGAAAGGCGATAACTGATTTCTCCCAGAAAATCCCGCCGGAGAAAGGCATACGGTTTATGGAGCATAGAGAGAGAGAGCACGCTCATCTTATCCCGCCTCCCTGCCGGTGGCCCTGGCAAAGATCGTCTTTATATCCGACTCCCCGGCCTCCATGCGGACGATCATGGACCCGTTCTCTCTAAGAAGATCCATGACTTTGGACAGGTTCGCTTCCGGGTCCTGGATCGTGAGATCGAGTTTGATCTTATCGCTCCCGTTGCTCCACTGGATGTCGGTCACCCATGGAAGGCGCTGCATCTCGCTTAAGACCTTTGTATCCAGGGAAGTGATATAGAAACAATACCGGCTTGCATCAAGAAAGGATGCCTTGAGGTCTTCCATCCTCCCCTCGCAGACCAGCCGCCCCTGGCTCAGGACCCCGATCCGGCTGCAGAACTTCTTTGCTTCGGAAAGGCTGTGGGTCACCATCAGGACTGTCGTTTGTTTATTCGAGGCCAGAGAACAGATCTCCTTTAACAAACTTTCGGCCATGGTGGGATCCAGCCCCCGGGTCGGTTCATCCATGAGCAGGACTTCAGGCTCCCTCAGCATGGCCCGAGCCAGCAGGAGCCTCTGTTTCATCCCTGTGGAATACGCATCATACCGGTCGTCCAGAAAGTCGCCCATGTTCATGAACGAAGAGAGTTCCCGGATCCTGCGGTCTATCTCTTTTGCGGAGAGGTTCAACAAGGAACCAAAGAAACACAGGTTTTCCCTCCCGCTCAGACGCCAATAGAAGCTCCTTTCGTCCGGATAGACCATGCCGATCCGCTCTTTGATCCGGTTTTCGTCCCGAACCAGGTCGTACCCCAGGATGCGGACACTCCCCCGATCCGGACGGATCAGGGTGGAGAGGATCTTAAGCAGCGTGGTCTTGCCCGCCCCGTTGGGCCCGAGCAGGCCGAAGACCTCTCCGGTTTGCACACAGAGGGTTACATCGTCCAGCACCTTGATGTCATGAGAGAGGGAGGATGAGGCGAACCACCTTCGGATGCCTCTTTTGGGCCTGAAGATCTTGGTGAGTTTTTCTATCTCGACGGCATAGGGCATGAGGGTCTTCAATTTATGGAAAGGTCACGGTTAAAAGAAGTCTTCCGCAGAGATCCACCCTATGGATTTCTGTGATGTTTCGCTGCGGCCTGCAGGTTCCAGCCGTTTTTTTCGCCGAGGATATCCTCCTCGTAGACCGAACTGATAATGTAGATGAGGGGATTATCCTTGAGGCTGATGATCCTCGGCGCCTTCAGCTTCTGCCCTTCAGCCTGGTACAGGATCTCCACCGTGGGCCTGAGCGGGCGCTCTTCGCTGGTTTCAATCACCTTGCCGATCTCGTTGGTGTTCAGCTTCACAAACCCTTCCAGAGGAAAGACGGAGATCTTTCTCAGAAGCGTTTTGATCAGCTTCTGGGCGAACACCCCCTTCTCCTGCTCCACGATGATCTTGACGGCATCGTAAGGGAGAAAACGTCTGCGCTGCGGCCGGGTATGGGTCAGGGCTTCATAGTAGTCGACCAGGCCGATGATCTGTGCGTACTCATGGAGGTCTTCCCCTGAAAGCCCTCTCGGATACCCCTTGCCGTTGATCCGCTCATGCTCCTGCCGCACCACGGTCGCGATCCATTCATACTGACGCCCGAGGCGGGAGAGCATTTCATAGCTGTATTCGGGGTGCCGCTTCATCTCTTCATACTCTTCCTTGGTCAGCACATCTTCCTTGTTGATGATCTTGGTATTGAGCTTGGCCATCCCGATATCGTGCAGGAGAGCAACGGTCCCGAGGCGGATGAGCTGATTCTCACTGTAATTGAGCCCCATCCCGACCTTCAGGGAGAAGATCGCTACATTCAAGGAATGGGAAACAAGGTCGTTGGAGGAGTGACGGGTATAAACCGCCTTCAGGTAGAGCTTGTCTCCGGCCATCAGGCTTTGAACCATCCGGACGGTGCATTCTGCGATCGCGTCCACGGAGAAGGTTTGATTCGACTTTCCTTTGTCCATGGCGAGGCCGACCTGTTTCTTGGCATCCTCGTAGATCTTGTCCACATCCCCGTAGATCCATTCCCCGTCAGCATTCTTGACGTCGGATTTCTCGACCAGAATGCCGGAGGACATCCTTCGCAGTTCCTCCTTGGAGATGATCGTGGAAATCCCCTTTTCTTCGCTCTCCTTGAGCAGTTCATCTACGGAAAGGATCTCGCTCAGCTTCAGATCCTCTGATTTTCCGAAAGACCGCGGCGCCTTCTTCTTAGGAACGGCCTGATGCAGTACGACGGATGGTTTCTCTTCTTCCCCGGATCCGCCTCCGGACTTGCGCAATATTTCGCTGATTCTTACCATAGGTCTGCTCCCTTAAAAGGAACCGTTGGCCGACTTGTCCACGATCATGGTACTGATGAACTTGACGCTCTCTCCGCAGCCGATCAGCAGGCTGAGATCACAAATGTTATTGATCTTCCTCGGAATGCCGGTGCTGTGTTCATAGATCCGCCGGAAGGCGTCATTGGTAAACATGTTGCGCCTGGCGCCCGCCTTCTTGAGCCTGAAAAAGATGAACTTGACCATCTCCTGCATGTCCAGAGGCTTGAGGTGGTAACGGATGGCGATCCTCTGGTCCAGCTGAGGCATATTCTCCATCTTTTCTTGGAGTTCGGGCTGGCCGATCAGGATCAGGGTCAGGAGAAAACAATCGTTCATCTGGAAGTTCAGCAGGAGTCTCAGTTCCTCGAAGGTCTCGCTGCTGTTGATCAGTTGCGCCTCATCCACAATGATCACTGTGTTTTTCCCGTCTTTGAGGTTTTGATACAGGAAATCGTTGAGCTGGTGGATCATCTCGCTCTTGGATTGAGCCGTAGTCTTCAATCCGAACTGATACAGGATCTCCTTGAAGAAGTCATCGGCCGGCAGGCAGGGGTTCTCGATCAGGGCCAGTTGATAATTTCTTTTCACGAGCCTCTGCACCAGGAGCCGGCTGATCGTGGTCTTGCCGCAGCCGATCTCACCGGTCAGCATGGCCGCACCCTTGCGGTTCTCAATAGCATAAATCAGCCGCGTCAGGGCCTCTTCGTGAATGGGAGATTTATAGAGATAGCCAGGATTTGGAAGATTTTCAAATGGATATTCCTTTAAACCCCAGTATTCCTTATACATAAGCATGAATCTCCTGGTATGAGCCAATATTCTCAAACAATATCATGCCATCTCCGAGTTCTGAATCCACCTGAAGTTCAAGAAACAGAAAAATCCTTTACTATTGATATGTTAATGTGGTGGGCCGTTTTTTGTCAAGATTTAATTTGGTTGGTTTTGACATCGAGAAATTGGAGAGATAACCCCTCGATTTCGCCCTATTGCTTGTTCGGAAGGGCGAGAATGTCCTGTTCAAAGACCGAATCCTTAGTGGTCCTACCCGAACCGTGACAAAGCCGGGAAGACCTTCATGATCCAGACTGAAAAATACCCCAGGCGGTTCATGAAGATCATCACGCCGATGGTGATCAGCAGGATCCCGGATACCGCTTCCACAGCCTTGAAGTGCTTTTTGACCCGGCTGATAAAGGACAACGACCAGCCGGTCGCAAGGCCCATGAGGATGAAGGGGATACCAAGACCCATGGCGTAAATGAGGAGGAGGAGGACCCCGGTCATTACGCTCTCCTGGGTCCCGGCCATGGCCAGGATCCCTGCCAGGATGGGCCCGATACAGGGGGTCCAGCCGAAGGCGAAAACCACCCCGATGACAAAGGCCTGGAGATAGGAGATCCGTTTTGTCCTGACATGGAATCTTTTTTCATAATTCAGAAAACCGATCCTGAAAAGGCCCGTGGTATGCAGGCCCAGGACCACCAGGGCGAGACCTGCGATTCTGCGCAGCAGGCCCATGTGACCGGTCATGATATGCCCGATCAGGGTGGCCGATGCCCCGAGAAGGGTGAAGACCAGGGAAAACCCGGCCACAAAAAGCACGGAACCGGCCAGGATGCCGGGAAGGAGGGCCGAAGGCTTCTCCCTCCCGGTCAGTTGTTCAACCGAAACACCGGAAATATAAGAGATGTACGCCGGCACCAGGGGCAAGACACAAGGCGAAATGAAAGAAAGCAGGCCGCCTAAAAATGCAAACAGGAACTGATCCATAATTTTTTTTCCCTTACAATTTCAAAATTCTAAGTTCTAAATCCTAAACAATTTCAAATAACCAAAATTCAAAACAGAACGGTTCAGAATTTAAATGTTTTGGACATTTGGATTTTGGATTTGTTTAGGATTTCGACATTAGGGTTTAGAATTTATAGCCCTATCCTTGGCATCACCGTACCGGCACTCCGGGAAATGTCATCACCGATTCATGGATCCCGGCGCGGGTGAGCTGATCCGCCGTGAGCCAGCGGAACCGGATCTTGGACCAGTGAAAGAGCCTTTGCGGCTCCTCGCTCAACGGTTTTTGAGTTTCATCGTACAAAACTTTATAGAACTCCATGCCGTCCTGAACTTGGATCATCTTCAGCCGGAATGCAACCGAGGCCGGGCTGACGATGGAATAGTTTCCTCCCACCCGTTCATGGATCCGCAGGACCTCCCCCACCACTACAGCATCCACCCCGAGTTTTTTCCCCAGTTCCATGATGAGCTGGATATCATTATAAATGTCCTTCGCCCCTTTTTGGAGATGAAAAATGGAAAAGGCCTGATCCAAAGGGATGACCTCGTAAGGCGCCGACTTCTTCAGATCTTTATACAGGTATTCCGCAAGGAGCCCCCCCTCTATGGAGAAGTCTTTGTGCTCACGCAAGGGATGGCCGCAAAAGGAACAGATCACATCCGATTCCTTGTCTCCCTGGCGGATCTCCGGCATGACAAAGGGGAGGATGGCTACCTGTTTGATCCGGATCTTCTGGAGATCCGGCGCATACCAGACCTGCAGGTCCCTCTGAAGATGGACGTCCTCCACAATCCCTTTGCCGGCCCCGCACGACAGAAACACCATGGAGAGGATCAGCAGGAAAACTATACGGAAGATAGGGACATAGGGACGATGAACACTCATGGGTAACCTCCTATCCGCAGAGACCGTCATAGCCGCCATTCCGGGCCAGACCCGAAACACGGCATGAGTATCATAAATCTCCGGCAAAGCCGGATTTTAGGGTGCAGATCAAAATCCGTACGCTTTCCAGCGGGCAGTCACCAGAGCCCGGATCTCCTCCGTCATGATGATATCCTCAGGCCATTCCCTGAGATGCCCTTCGGCGGGCCACTTCTTGGTCGCATCGATCCCGATCTTGGCCCCGTACTTGGGAAGGGGTGAGGCGTGGTCCAACGCATCCAGAGGGCCTTGCACAACCTCCACGTCCCTTTTCCAGTCCACGTTGTTCCCGAGGCGCCAGAGGACCTCGGAGGTGTTCTGCACGTTCACATGGGCATCCACAACCACGATCATCTTGGTAAACATCATCTGGCCGGTCCCCCAGATCGAATGCATGACCTTCCGGGCATGGCCCGGATACCGCTTGTCGATGGAGACGAAGACCATGTTGTGGAAGATCCCCTCAATCGGGAGGTTCATGTCCACGACCTCCGGGAGCTGCTTTTTCAGCAGGGGGAGGAAGATCCGTTCCGTGGCCTTGCCCAGATAGCAGTCCTCCATGGGCGGCTTCCCCACGATGGTCGCGGGATAGAGCGGGTTTTTCCTGCGTGTCATACAGGTGATGTGAAAGACCGGATAGGGCTCGGACAGGGAATAATAGCCCGTATGATCGCCGAAGGGGCCCTCGACCCTGCTCTCCCCAGGATCCACATACCCCTCCAGAATGATCTCGGCATGGGCCGGCGCCATGAGGTCCACGGTCTCGCAGGGAACCATCTCCACCGGCCCCCCGCGCAGGAATCCGGCAAAAAGCATCTCGTCGAACTCATCCGGGAGCGGGGCCGTGGCTGAATAGATGACCGCGGGGTCCCCCCCGAGCGCCACGGCCACGGGGAGCCGCTCATGCCGGCGCTCTGAATCCTGGTAATGGCGGGAGCCGTGCTTGTGGACGTGCCAGTGCATCCCCGTGGTCTTCTCATCATAGACCTGCATGCGGTACATCCCGCAGTTCTGGGTCCCGGTGACGGGATTTTTTGTAAAGATCAGAGGCAGTGTAATGAACCGGCCCCCATCCAGAGGCCAGCACTTGAGGATCGGCAAGGACGAGAGGGAAGGACGGTCCTTCTCGATAACCTCCTTGACCGGTCCCGTCTTCACGGTCTTGGGGATAAAATCGGCCAGCCTTTTCAGCTTGGGGAGCTGTTTGATCTTTTCGATCAGGTTGGTGGGGATCTCCGGCTCAACGATATTCTGAATCCTCCGGGCGATCTCATCCAGGGAACCCACCTCGAGGGCGAGGCAGATCCTTTCCATGCTCCCGAAGGCATTGATCAGGAGCGGATAAGGGGAGCCTTTGACCTTTTCAAAAAGCAGGGCCGGGCCCGCCTCTTTGGAGACGCGGTCCGTGATCTCCGTGATCTCCAATTCCGGGTCCACCTCCACCTGGATTCTCTTGAGAAGAGATTTCTGTTCCAGGGCCCGTACAAAATCCCGTAAATCTTGATAGGCCATCCTGTGTCCGTCCTGAAATTTTCGGATATGATCCCGTCATAGGCCCGTGGAAAGAACCATGGAGCCGATGAGAGGGATTGAACCTCCAACCTACTGATTACGGATCAGTTGCTCTACCATTGAGCTACAGCGGCATTTTATATCATCAGGACTATCCCTGAATCATTTTCATTTTTTAACATCTTTTGCCTATTCCGTCAAGGAGATTCAAGAAGAGCGGAAAGGTTTGACAAGACCGTTCGCACATTCTATGCTAAGGACAGAAAATTACTTGGAAAACAAGGTTTTGTTCAAACTATGGACGTCATCACCACCCATACCAATGCGGATTTCGACTGCCTGGCCTCCATGGTGGCGGCAAAAAAATTCTACCCTGAGGCCAGGATGGTCTTCCCGGGTTCGCAGGAACACGGCCTTCACCAGTTCTTTCTGCATTCCGCGAGTTATGCCCTGAATTTTGAGCGTCTTAAAAATATCAAAATAGAAGAGGTCACCCGGTTGATCCTCGTAGACACCAAGTCGTCGAGCCGGATCGGAAAGTTCGCCGAACTGATCGGCAAACCCGGTATTCCCATTCACATCTTCGATCACCATCCGGTAACGCCGGGGGACATCCGGGCCGACTATGCCGTGATCCGGGAACGGGGCTCCACCACCACCATCCTGGTGGAGATGATCCAGGAGAAAGGGATTCCCATCACCCCTCTGGAGGCGACCATCATGGCCATCGGGATCTATGAAGACACGGGTTCCTTCACCTTCGCCTCGACCCGCAGGGAGGACCTCAATGCAGCCGCATATCTTCTAACCCAGGGTGCGGACCTCAACATGGTCTCGGACTTCATCACCAAAGAGCTCACCGTGGAGCAGTTCGGCCTCCTGAACGATCTCATCCAGTCGGCAAGGACCCATACCATACGGGGGATCGACGTGATCCTGGCAACGGCATCAGTGGACCAGTATGTGGGCGACATATCGATTCTGGCCCATAAGCTCCGGGATATTGAAAACATCAATGTGTTATTCGTTCTGGTCCGCATGGGAGACCGGGTCCACCTGATCGCCCGGTCCAGACTGCCCGAGGTGAACGTCGGCGAGGTCCTTGCCGAGATGAACGGAGGGGGGCACCCCACGGCCGCCTCAGCCACGATCAAGGAAAAGACCCTGCTTCAAATCCAGGAGGAGCTCCTGCAGATTTTGAAAAAACATATCCTTCCGGTCCGGAGCGCCGAGGAAATCATGACCTCGCCGGTCATCACCATTCAGGCGGACAAGAACCTGGTCGAGGCATCGGAGATCATGACCCGCTACAATATCAATGCCCTTCCGGTCGTGGAAGGGGAGAGATTCGCCGGCGTCGTGACGCGGGAGGTCGTGCAGAAGGGGATCTTCCATGAATTGCAGCAGACCCCGGTCCGGGACTTTATGAGCACGGAGGTCTTGACGGCGGACAGGACCACATCGCTCTTCACCATCGAAGAAGACATGATCGAGAAGAACCAGCGCATGATGCCGGTACTTGAGAACGGCCGGGTCATCGGGGCCGTCACCCGCACCGACCTCCTGATGGCGCTCCATGAGGATATCCGGAAGAAACCTCAGACTCCCTATGCCCTGAACGATGAGAACGAATACCTGTTCAGCAAAAATGTGAAAAAACTCTTGGATGAAATGATCCCATCCCCGGTCATCAGGATCCTCCGTCATGTGGGAAAGACCGCCGATGAACTCGGCTATTCGGCATACGTGGTCGGAGGCTTTGTCCGGGACCTCCTTCTCGGTATCGAGAACCTGGACGTCGATATTGTAATCAAAGGGGACGCCATCAAACTGGCCCATGCCTTTGCGGAGCGCTTCAAGGCAAGGGTCAAGGGCCATCCCAAGTTCGGGACCGCGGTGGTCATCCTCCCGGACGGATTCCGGGTGGACATGGCCACGGCGAGGACCGAATACTATGATTATCCTGCGGCCCTCCCCAGGGTCGAAATCAGTTCCGTTAAAAAAGACCTCTACCGAAGGGACTTCGCCATCAACACTCTGATCATCCAGCTCAACGGCAAGGCGTTCGGACATCTGGTCGACTATTTCGGAGGGCAGAGGGATCTCAAGGACCGGGCCATCCGGGTCTTGCACAACTTAAGTTTCGTGGAAGACCCCACGCGCGCCTTCCGGGCCATCCGGTTCGAGACCCGGTTCCACTTCAATATCGGCCGGCAGACCGCCGGCCTGATCAAGAGCGCCGTCCGCATGAACCTTTTCCAGAAACTCTCGGGCAAGCGGCTCTTCGTCGAATTGAAATACCTCTTCCAGGAAGAAGACCCCTTCCCATCAATCAGGCGCATGGAGTCGTTTGACCTTCTCCAATTCATCCACCCCAATCTGAGGCTGACATCCGATTCGGAAAAACTCTTTTCCTCCATCAAGAACGTTATAGCCTGGTTTGATCTTCTCTTCCTGGACATCAAGGTCGAGACCTATCTGGTCTGCCTCATGGGTCTCCTCCTCCCACTCGAAGAGAAAGAGATCAGGCAGGTGGAAAAGACCCTGGACCTCAGCAGGGATTTCTTCAGCAGGTACCTGATCGGGACCGATGCCTTCTCCCGGATTCTCAACCGGTTCAAGAACCGCAAGAAAATCCTCCCGAGTGAGATCCATGGCATGCTCTCTCCTGTTCCGGTGGAAACCATACTCCTGATGATGGCGTCCACGACCTCAGAGACCGCGAAAGAACGCTTCTCCTCTTTCCTGACCCGGCTTAGAAACATCAAACCGGAACTCACCGGCCAGGAGATCCGCAAACTCGGGTTCAAACCCGGACCCATTTATCAGCGGATCTTAAACAGGCTGATGGACGCCCGACTGGACGGCCAAGTCAAAACCAAGGAAGAGGAGATCCGACTGATTAGGAAGGAATTTCTGTAAATAAGGATCATCTCCAAAAGAGTGGGTGAAAACATCAGGGGTCAAGGGGTCCAGGATTCCAGGGGTCAAGTGAGGTGCTAAGAACATAAGGGGCCGAGGGTCCTAGGGTTCAAGGATTCCAGTGTTTTTCTCTGGAGATTTTGCTTGCGTTTAAGTATTTCACTTGACCCCTTGAACCCTGGAATCCTCGAACCCTTTTTACCCACTAAATGGGAGAAGAACCTTAAATAAAAATTAAAGATAAAGAATCAAAAATCAAAATGCCATAGAATCAAATTGCGCCTGTTTTGCAATATTGTTATAGTACCTGACCAGGTGCGAGCCCTATTAGAGGCATCAAGGTCTTTTACGGGATAAAGGAGAAACACTCTTGAAATGGCATTACCTCATACTCCCGGTGATCGGCGCCGTCATCGGATGGATCACAAACTACATCGCCATCAAGATGCTTTTCAGGCCTTACCGGCCCGTGCGCATCCTAGGGTTCACTTTTCAAGGCCTGCTCCCGAAGAGAAGAAAGGAGTTCGCAGCCAGCATCGCCAGGACCGTAGAGAGGGACCTCCTCACCGTGGAGGACATCACACGCTTCTTCGAGGGGGTCGAATGGGAGGAAGAGGTGGATCTGGCCGTGGCACAGACCTTCGAGGCCCGGATGAAAAGCAGGACGCTCGGGAGGATCCTGAAAACCCCGATTCTGGGACTGATCGGGAGCGAGATCCTCCGGCAGATTCAGAAGAGCCTGACCCATAAGATCATCGCAAAGATTGAAGAGCAAAAAGGCCGGCTGGTCGAAAAATTCCAGAATGCCATCGAGCTCAAGGAGGTGGTTTCCAGGAAGGTGGAGGGATTCAACATGGAGAAGATCGAGTCCCTGCTCATGGACCTGATTTCCCAAGAGCTCACCTATATCGAGTTCGTGGGCGCGGTTCTCGGCTTTATCATCGGCTTCGTCCAGATGATCATACTCATTGTCTTATAGAAGGCGGCTCATCAGAACATGGCAAAAGGGAAACTCTACATCGTGGCCACACCCATCGGGAATCTGGAGGATATGACCCTGCGGGCGATCCGAACCCTGAAATCCGCGGGGCTGATCGCGGCCGAGGATACCAGGCATTCATTGAAGCTCCTGAAGCGCTACGGCATCACGACGCCCATGACCAGCTACCATGACTTCACGAGCGAGGGGAAGCGGAATCAGCTCATCCGGAAGATGCTAAGAGGAACCGACCTCGCGCTGATCTCCGATGCCGGGACCCCTGGTATCTCCGACCCGGGTTACCGCCTGATCAGAGAGGCCCTCGAACAGGGAATCGAAGTCTGCACGGCGCCCGGACCTTCGGTCCTCGCTGCGGCGCTCTCCGTGTCCGGACTCCCCACGGATTCTTTTTTCTTCAAAGGGTATCTCCCGAATCGGGCAGGTCCCCGAAGGGCCTGTCTGCATGAGCTCAAGTCAAGAACAGAGACCCTCATCCTCTTTGAGACGCCTCACCGGATCCTCTCCGCCCTCCGGGAGATGCTGGATATCCTGGGTGACCGGCGGATCGCCGTGGTCCGGGAACTCACCAAACTCCATGAAGAGATCTTCCGTGGCGGGATCGAACAGGCCCTTGATCATTTCCGAACCCAGGAGAGGATTCGGGGTGAGTTCACGCTTGTTGTCGAGGGGTTCGCCTCGGGAGAGGACCCAAAGATTGAAATCGATCTCGCCTCCGAGATCAGGAAGGTGATCCGGGAACAGAAGGTCTCCCGGAAGGAGGCGGTCCGAATCGTGGCTGAGGCATGCGGCCTTCCCAAAAAAGAGGTCTACCGGGAAAGTCTGAAAGGATAATTCGGTTCAAACCGTTTAAACCGTTCAAGCCGTTCAAAGCGTTCAAGCTGCTTGAACGCTTAAACCTTTGAACCCTTTGAACTGTCTTTTAACATAAGGAGTTCATGATGGAACCGAGTCCGGTCTATTTTATCTCGGCAAGGGCGACCAAGTGGTCCTACAAACTCAGTCTGGCAGGACGATTGGAGTCTCTTCTCCATGAGATTTCCCTATCCAGATACATCAACAAAGATGAAACGGTGGCCATCAAGACGCATTTCGGTTCCGAAGGGGCGCACCGTGTGGTCCGGCCCCTTTTTGTCCGGAAGGTGGTTCAGGCCGTGCTTGAGAGCGGGGGAAAGCCGTTTGTCACCGATACGGTCCGGATCCAAGGCCTTGACTACCTGCAGGTGGCCGGCGAAAACGGAATCAATGCCCTCTCCTGTGGAGCGCCGGTCCTGCTTGCGGACGGGATCTTCGGAAACGACCATGTCCCGGTCCCTTCCGGGGATCTGCAGGGAGAGGTGTTCGTGGCCTCAGCCGTCTACGATGCACCGGCCATGGTGGTCCTCTCCCATTTCAAGGGCCATTTCAATGCAGGGATCGGAGGGGCCATCAAGAACCTCGCCATGGGATGTCTCTCCGGTTCCAGCAGGAACCGGGACTGGAAACACGGGCGGGGAGGAATACACGCCCACATGGAAGGGCTGCTTCAATGGGACCAGGAGAAGTGCAGCCGGTGCGACCAGTGCGTGGAGGTCTGCCCCCTCTTCGCCTGCAGTTTTGAAAACGAGATCTTTACCTGCGACACGAAAAAATGCTGGCGCTGCGGAAGGTGCGTACGGGTCTGTCCTGAGCAGGCGCTGGACCTCCCCGCGGATCAAGAACGCTTTCACAAAGGGCTTGCAGAATCCGCCCGTGCGGTCCTATCCACGTTCAAGGAGAAGAAAATCCTGTATGCGAATTTTCTTCTCGAGATTCAGCCGGAATGCGACTGCATGCCCGCAGCCGACGTGCCCGTCATCCAGGATATCGGCATCCTCATCTCAGACGACTTGGTGGCCGTGGATCAGGCCTCCCTGGACCTGCTCCGGGAAAGCCCGCCTCTTCCCGGATCCGCGGCAGAGGACAAGGGGATCAGGCCCGGAGAGGACATTATGCTCAAACTGCATCAAGTTGACGGACAAAAACAGATTGATTATGCCTTTGAACTCGGTTTGGGCAGCAAGGCATATACCCTCATCAAACGCTAAGTGAAAAAATAGGTAAATGAACAGAAAAACTTGACAAAGACACCAGAAACGTTATATAAATTTTTTTTGAAAGTATTTTTTATGTCATTTTTACAGTCAGAGGGCGTGATCATGCCTGCAACCATCCTGGTCGTAGATGACTCGGCAGACAATGTCGAAGTCTTGAATACCGTACTCAAGTACAACCAGTACCAGGTCCTCCCTGCATCCAATGGAGAGGAAGCCATCCGGACCGCCAAGGAGAACCAGCCGGATCTGATCCTGATGGATGTGATCATGCCCGGCATGGACGGCATCACCGCCTGCCGCGTCCTTCACCACGACGAAAAGACCAGGGGGATCCCGGTCATCATGATCACGGCCAAGAACGATCCTGAAGACCTGAAAATCGGACTTGAGGCCGGGGCCGTGGACTACGTGAGAAAACCTTTTGTGATTGTGGAACTGCTTGCGAGGGTCAACGCGGCGCTGCGCCTTAAACAGGCCCAGGACAAACTGGTGGAACAGGAAAAAAAGCTTGCCATTATGGAACTGGCCGGGGCCGCAGCCCACGAACTGAACCAGCCCTTGACGGTCATCAATTGCCAGATTAAACTCCTCGAAGAATCCTTGGAACCGCTAAAAGAAAAACCGAGCCGGGAAATTGAAATTATTCATGAGTCCGTGGCCAGGATGACCGAGATTATCCGGAAGATCGGGAACATCACCGAGTACAAAACCAAGGAATATGTGCTGGGTGACAAGATCATCGATCTGGAACAGGCCAGCGAGGATGAGGAATAACCCCCGTTGCATTCTAAAAAATCCTCTTCCAACCGCTTGACCATTCAGTTTCCTCTCTTTTCTCTTGACATAAAAAATTCAAACATTTACTTTATTAATTGAATCTGAGTTGTATTTTTTTGATGGGGTGATATGGAACTGACACGTGCAGCAGACTACGCCCTGAGAGGGGTCTTATACCTCTCTCTCCAACCCGAGAATAACATCTGCATCATCAGTGAGATTGCCGAACGAATGGATATCCCTGAAGGTTTCTTGGCCCGGATCTTTCAAATCCTCGGAAAAAGCGGAATCATACGGTCCCACCGCGGGAAGAAGGGCGGGTTCTCTTTGGCCAAACTCCCTGAACAGATCCATATGAAAGAAGTCATTGAAGCCATGGAAGGCCCCCTTTACCTGAACCGGTGCCTGTCGGATTTCGGCGACTGTAGTCGAAAGGAACTCTGTTCACTTCACGAGGTCTGGGTTGATGTGCAAGAAACCGCGATAAAAACCTTGGAAGGGACCCACTTCGATCAACTGGCAAAAAGAACCGCTGAGAAGCTCGCCGGCAAGGGATAGATGACCCATCTTCTGAAGCCCGTTTCTCTCTTTGCCTCCAAGAGAAAAAACAAAATGGAGTTGTCTGATGCAGATCATCCGGGACCTTGATCGACTCAATAAAACGTTTCCTTATCCTGTGGTCACCCTCGGGAACTATGACGGCGTCCATCTCGGCCACCAGCAAATTTTCCGAAAGGTCATCGAAAGCGCCCGCCGTCATAACGGCGCCGCCGTCATCTTCACCTTCGAGCCCCATCCGCTTCAGGTTCTTTCCCCCTCCACCTGCCCCCCGCTTCTGAATACCTTCCGCCGGAAAATGGAACTCTTTGAGTCTTTCGGCATTGATCTGGTCATATGCGCCGAGTTTACCCGTGATTTCGCATCCATCTCCCCGGAAGATTTCGTGAAGGAGATCCTTGTGGAGAAGATCGGCGTGAAAGAAATCTTCGTGGGTTATGATTACGCATTCGGAAGGGGCAAGCAGGGCACCACAGAGGCCCTCATCCGGATGGGCGGGCAATATCATTTCAAGGCCTTGATCGTTGAGGCCTATACCCTAAACGGCGAGGTCGTGAGCGCCACACGCATCCGTGAACTGGTCCAGGAAGGAAAGATGGAGGATACGGCAAGGATGCTCGGCCGTCTTTATGCCACCGAAGGGATCGTCGTGCCGGGCGACCACAGGGGAAAGTCCCTGGGATTCCCGACGGCCAACATTGAACCGCACAACCAGATCTATCCGAAACCGGGGGTCTATGCCGTCCAGGTGGAACACCGAGGGCGGCGGCTGAACGGCGTGGTGAATATCGGAACCCATCCGACTTTCGGAGAAGGCAAAACCACCATTGAAGTCCATATCTCTGACTTCCATGAGGAGATCTACGGCCAGTTCGTCAGAATCCTCTATGCAAAGAGAATCCGGGATGAAATCGCCTTTAAAAACAAGGAGGAACTGATCCGCCGGATTCAAAAGGACATCGAAGCAGCGGAGAAGATTTTCAAAATAATAAAAACACAAGGCGCTCATCCATGAAAACATCCCGTAAACAAATCTGGTTCGGAATCATCCTCAGTCTGGTCCTGGTCATCCTCCTCCTGAACCGCACCGATTTTCATGCGCTTTCCGAGGCCTTCCGGCATGCCGATTATCTTTACTGCATCCCCATGATTGCGGTATCCCTCATCGGCATCCTCATCAGGGCCTACCGTTGGAAATTCATCATGAACCCCCTCCACCGGGCATCCATGTCGAACCTTTTCTCCGCCACCATGGTAGGCTTCATGGCCATTGACCTCCTCCCCGCCAGGATCGGAGAGATCATCCGGGCCCACCTGATCGGGGATAAGGAAGGGATCTCCAAAAGCGCCGCCTTCGGCACGATTGTGGTGGAGAGACTCTTCGACATCTTTACCGTCCTGGTGATCCTATCATGGATCCTGGTCATGGTCTCCCTTCCCGGAAGCCGGATCCAAGGGATCTACGTCAAGGCCCTCCGCGGAGCGGCCGTTGTCTTCTTCCCGGTATTCATTGCCTTCATCTGTTTTCTCATCCTGATCATGAAGAAGACCCAGGCGGCCATATCCTGGGCCCGAATAGGCCTCCGGCCGTTACCGGAATCATGGAGGAACAAGATCCTCACGATGTTAAACTCTTTTGTCTCCGGACTCGGCGCCATCCGCATGGGTGTGCACCTCATCCCCATCATCTTCTATTCTCTATTGATGTGGGGCCTATACGGCATGGGGAACGAACTCATCCTTAAGGCCTTCCAGATCGATCTCCCGGTCTATGCCTCTTTCTATCTCCTTGTGGTCCAGGCGGTAGCGGTGGCCGTCCCGGCCTCCCCGGGATTTGTAGGCACCTATCATGCGGCCGTGGTCGCGGGGCTGGCCGCTTTTCAGATTCCCAAGGAGGCCGCCCTCAGCTTTGCGATCCTTTCCCATTTTCTCATATTCGTCCCTGTCATCCTGTGCGGGCTGCTCCTGGTATGGAAGGACCGCCTCTCTCTCCGGTCCCTGAAGACCGATGCCGGCAATGACTAACTCGTCCTCAGCGCCTCTACGATATTCATGCGGGAGGCCCGGACCGCGGGGAGGAGACCGCCGGCAAGGCCCATGATCAGCGAAAAACCCAGGGACTTATAGACGATTTCGAAGGTCAGAGAGAAGCTGAAGGCCAGTTCGGAAAACGTCTGGAAGTTCATGGTGGAGATGGTAAAAAGCTGGAGGAATGAAGCAAGGAAGAGGCCTGCGCATCCGCCTGTAAAACCGAGCAGGAGCGCTTCCGTGATAAAGGCGCCGAGGATGTCCCTTCGCTGGAACCCGAGGGCGCGCAGGACGCCGATTTCACTGACGCGGTTGGCCACGGCCGCATACATGGTGATCATGGCGCCGATAATTGCGCCGAGGGAGAATATGATGGTCAATGACATTCCCATGATCCGGAGGAACTTGGCCATGACCTCGGACTGATCCGCATAATACGTGGTTTCCCGCTTGACCTCTACGGTCAGGCGGGGGTCGCTCTCCAGATCGGCCTTGAGCTTTTTGAATTTTGACGGATCGCTGAGCTTGAAGATCACGGACGAATAGACCGGCCTGCGGAATGCCTGCATGAGCTGGTCCGCGTCCCCCCAAATTTCGGAGCTGAAACCGGTGTTCCCTGAATCAAATACCCCGACCACGGTCCAGTCCCTCATGCCGAAGCGGAGGGTCTCCCCCATGCCGCCTCCCTTGAATCGTTTCGATATGTTCTGGCCGGCGATGATCTCGGATGAACCCGGCCTGGGCATCCGCCCCCGGGCCAGCTTCACCTGCGGCCGCAGAAAGAGCGATGGGTCGGAAATCCCCCGGATCACGACATTGGAGGGCTTGTCGGTCCCCCGCTTGGGAAGGCTGATCAGGACCACCACCTCTTTGGCCAGAAGCCTCCGCCCGTCCGTACCCATGGCCGCCTCGGGCCGGGTTTCCACGATGGAGGCCTGAAGCCGATCAATCCCGCTCTGGACTTCAGTCTCAGCCCCCTTCCGGATGACCACCACGTTATCGTAGGACCCGGTCTCCACGAGGGTCTTCCTGAGTCCTGCAGAGAGCATGAGGATCGATGCGAAAACAAGGACCACCAGGGCCATGCCGGAGGCGGTGAGCACGGTGGTGAGACGGCGGGTCAGGAGATTACGGTAACTGTATGAGAAGGGTATCTTCATCTAACCGATCCTCCTCAGCCCGTCTGCGATACGAATGTTCACGGCCCGCAGGGCCGGAAACACGGCGGCCGCGAGACCGACCAAGACCGATGCGCCGACGTCCAGATAAATGGTTTTTGCCGACACGTTGAACACGGGGAAGAAGGTCCCCATGGCATGACTGAATGCCCTGGCCAGCGGAAAGGTCAGGAGAATCCCGGTGATGCCGCCCGCCATGGTCATCATCAGGGACTCCCCTGCGATCAGCCCGGCGATATAGCCGCCTCCGAACCCCAGGGTCTTGAATACGGCGTACTCCCCGATCCTCTCCCTCGCCGTCATGGACATGGTGTTGGCCACGACCGCCATGATGATGAGAATCACCACGAACGAGACCAACTGAATGGCGATGACGATAGCTTCGGTCATGGAAACAAAACTCATCTGGAACGCCTTCTCGGTTTCGGCCAGGGTTTCGGCCAGTGAATTTTTAAACGTCCTGTCAATGGCCAGCGAAACCTCGGCGGCCAGGGACGGGTTGGTCAGGCCGACCATGTAGAAACCGACCTGATCGGCACGGCGGGGCACGGTCTTTTTCAGGGTTTCGTTCAGGTAATTCCACTGGAAGAAAAACTGGGTTTCGTCGGTGCTCTTGTCGCGGCCTCGATAGATGCCGCACAGGACAAAATCCCAGTCGCCGGGAAAGATGGTCCCCCTCAGGGTGATCTGGTCCCCGATCTTCCAGCCGTATTTGGCCGCGAGCTTCCGGCCGGCCACACACCCCTTTCTGTCGCGGATGAAGGCCTTCTTCTCTTCAGGAGAGAGGACGAACTCCTTATAGAGTTCAAGATAGTTTTGAGGCTCGACGGCGAAGTTGGGGAAAAAATTCTTTTCATTGATATAGATCCCGCCGAACCAGTTGCCGTAAGAGACGAGTTTCACACCGTCGATCTGGCGGATCCTGTCCTTGTAGGCGATGGGGAGCGAAAAGACCAGGGATATGGCATTCCTGACGACCAGGCGGCTGGCCGAAGAGGCTTCGACCCCGGCATACCATGCGCTGACAATCGTACGCAGCAGGCCGAAGGAGAGGATGGCAATGGTGATCCCGAGGATGGTCAGATAGGTGCGGAGCTTGTGCCGGAAGGCGTTTTTAAAGAGAATCTTCAGGAAGTGCATTCAGTATCCCCTTTTCCATCAGAAACATATCGATCATTTTTCCGGCCGCCCCCTCATAGTGCCGTTTCAACGCAGGGCAACGGGTGAAGCAGAGGAAGGGACGCAAACGACCGGCCGCTGCATTCCCTCATCTGCCGTTAGTGGCAGAAAATTTACCATGATTCCGTTCTTAGATTTTCGATAAAATGAAAAATGATTATACTTGTATCAAGGAGGAATCTGCTACCATTCACCGGTGTCAACCTTTTCACAATTTTCTTCTATCGCCTTTAACATTAATTGCAAATCATCAGTATGTATAGCCCCTTCAAATTTTAAAAGACTCTTACCCTCGACTCCTTTGGGAATCAAGGCTTTTGCAAAATCAAGAACACGAAGTTGGAGGTCGTAGGGAAGCTTCTCAATTTGGGCGATAAGATTCTTTTTTATAGATGTGGCTGTCATTAATCCACCTCCTTCCAGTTGGCTTCTTTACCATGTCTGAACATAATGCGGCCAACCAATCTCATACTATCAGACTGCATAACGCACCGCAAGCACATTTCCAGTATCGTGTTCCCCGAAGACGGCTCCGGTAGTCCCGATTTTACTCCTTCAGAAAAATATTCCATAACTCTGGCATTCTGTTTGCGTCTCTCAGATCCGTCCCGCGATTCCGCAATTCACAATGTTTTAACGTGAATCATCCTCTTATTAGTCCCGCTTCCTGAAAACTATAGTAGCCTTTCCGCGTCACAATGAGATGGTCCAGAACCCGGATACCGAGAATCTTCGCAGCTTCGGTCAACTGGTCATGAACACGCGAGTCGGCTTCGCTTGGTTGAAGTTCACCGGATGGGTGGTTGTGGGCGAAAATGACAGCCGCGGCACGGTCGGCGATTACGTCGGCAAAGACCTCACGCGGATGAACCGGGCTCTTGTCAAGCAGGCCGATTGTGACGATCCGCTTCTCGATCAGCTCATTTGCACCGTTGAGCGACATGCAGACAAAGTACTCCTGCTGCTTGGCTGCGATGTCGGCCACGAGCGGCAGGGCATCCTGGGCAACGGTGATCTTGATCGTATCTTTGAGCAAGTGGCGACGAGCGAGCTCAAAGGCCGAGAGGATTTGAGCAGCTTTGGCAAGTCCCACGCCGGGCACGTCAAGCAAGTGATCGAGCTTCAAGCGGGCTTTGTGTTCCCGAATGAGTCCGGCTACCTGCCTGGCAATGGTGCGCACGTCAACGCCCGCCGTTCCCATGCCAAGAATCGCCGCGACGAGTTCTTCGTCCGTGAGCGCCGAAGCCCCGCGTTCCCGTAACTTCTCTCGGGGGCGACTGTGCTTAGGCATGTCTTTGATCGTTTTCATACTGTTTCTATTGTTAGATCAACCTGAACCGGCCGCTTTAAACAATAGGAAATTGTCATACTTATCAAGCATTTTTTGATTGCATACCGGTCAGTCCCTTTGTTTACAAGCACCATCCTCATTGTTTATCAGCCTCTTTCCGGTCGGTCAGGACCCATTGCGGGTATCGCCTCGACCCTCGGTTGCGGATAGTTTTCTGTCGGCATTCAGAGGGGAATCGGCGGGTGGCATGGTGGCCCGGCACTCCGCTAGCGGGAGTGCCGGCCGGAAAAAATCGCGTCTTTGCGCCGACGCCCGAGCGTTTTACGATCCTCGATTATCCCTCGGGACTTCGTTTATGCGCCATCGTTGTCCCTGTTATGCTGTGGTTTCTTCTGCTTCACTCCAGATCTCCGCCAATTCCATTTTGGATTATTGATTGCTGATTGAGGATTGACAAACGCTCGTATTCATAAATCTACAATTCACGATCCACAATCCCAGATTTCGTTCAGCTTGGCCTGTATCTTCTTTTCGAAACGCTCGATTATTTCGCGGTTGATGGCAACCAGGGCTTGCTCGGCTTCAATCTCGGCGATGATGTATTTTTGCTCTTTTGGGTTTTTTAAGGACAGCGGCAGGTAGTTTTCGAGTTCCATGGTGTCTTCCCTATAGAGTCTCTAGAACCTAAACCCAAACAGCCCGCCGTCTTCCGTGGCATCGGTGAGCGTTACAGGCAAAATATATTCCCTAAGATCAAAGCCGTCAGCCTTCTCCTTGAAGGCATCGTCCTCATTCATGGTGACGATGTATTGGAAGCCAAGTTTTGCAGCCGTCTCGGCTCCCACCTTCAGCGAACTGATGACTTGCCGGCCATCCACGCCATCGAAAAGGTGGCTATCGTGGATCAAGAAACCCGGGCCAATGCCACGTTTGGCGCACAACCGCATGAGCATAAGGTCGAAACAGAAGATCTGAATATTTTTGATACCTTTGCTCCGCGAGCCTTGCATGGGAAACTGAAATACTGGGCCGTTCGAGGTTTCTTCGACAGTCATGCTTCCGGCTGACTCGTAAAGACGCTTCGAGGTTTCCTCGAAGGCAAGGATCGCTTCGGCCAAGCGCTCTTTCTGCTCGGAAAAGTCCCGTCGCAGCCGCAGGGTGAGACTGTTGCGCTCGATCTCCAATTCGTTCTTGGCCCCTTCAAGTTGCTCGGCAGATTCAAAACGCTGACGCAGGGATTCCACCTCAGCCTCCAGTCTGCCGGCCTCGCCTTGCAGTTTGGCGAACTGGTCCAATGCACCGTGACTTTTCAGAATACTCATAACCTCCGACCTGCGCTGGTCCAACTTGGCCTGCTGCTGCTCGCGGGAGTTGATGCGCTGTTTCGCTATAGAGAGTTCGCCCGCAAGGTAATCCCGCCGGTTGCGGATCACCGATTCATGGAAGCTGTAGACTTCCTCATAGCGTTTGAATGCCACTCCCGGTAGGGTAATCCCGGCTTCCGCGTAAATCGCTTCCAGATCGGCAAGCGATGGGGGCGCTTCGGCTTGCAGCGCGCCTTCCAAATCGCGAATCGTTGCGGTGTCGATGGTGCTGGCATTGAAAAGGGCGTTCATTTCGCGAGTTATCTGATCCGCTTCCACCTCAAATTCTCGGTATTGCGGTAGCACCCTGAAGGACTCGACTTGCGTTTTGAGTTCGCTCAGTCGGGCATCGGCCACGGTGAGTTGGGTCCGCAGATCAGCGGCCTTCCCGATGATACTTCCGAATGCGCCAGCACCCGCCGCTTTTTTCAGCTCTCCTAGCGTCTTTTCTCGTTCCCGCACCTGCTGCCAGTCGCTCGCGATTTTCCAGTCCAGTCCCATAAGGAACATCAGAGCAACCTGATAATCCCCAGCCTGCTGCATATTCGCCTGTTTTTCCGGCGTGGTGAAAGCTCCACTGAGTTGTCGCCGGACGAAGTAGGCGAAAAGCGAGCGGAAAGTAGGGGCGCGTCCGGCAATGTCCTTCACGGCATCAAGCCCGAACATCTGCTCGCCGAGAACTTCAACCCACTCGGTATTGGTAATCTTGGTTTTTCCGCGCAAGAAGTTGCTGCCAGACACATGGAGCTTCGACTTTTCTTTTCCGCTGCGCTCCACTGTGGTCTTTTCCCCGCTTAAATCAAATTCCATTCCGAAGGATTTATCTGCCAGTGCCTCCACGCGGAAAAGCGAATTTCTCCCTGCATCTGCCCCCGTGAGGAAATGCACGAGTTCGATCAAGCTGGTCTTTCCCGCCCGGTTCCGGGTCTGCTTGTTACTCGCTCCTGCCTCCTTTTGGGTCATAAGCACATTGAGGCCAGGCTTGAATTCAAGCGCCTTGAAACTCGGCAACCTGCTGTAGATACGGTAAATCATGTCTTCTTTCGGCTCAAAAGCCCCTCCTGAAGTTCAACAGCCCCGATAAGGAACAAAAGGTCCAATGCCAGGACGAAACCGTCGTAACTGAGAGGCAACGCTACATTCCGCTTCGTTTCACTCTTGAGCGGGAGTTCTTCCCAAAGTGCAGAAACCGTCTTGGGTTGGCTCAGCTTCTGCAAAATACGTGCCCCCACGGTTAGTAGTGCCCGCTCTTGTGAAAGATGTTTGGATGGCAGAATCATGTCTGAATGCTCCGAGGTTCTTCAAATATGTCACAACGTTCAAAAAAGTAAGCGATAACAGTAAGCACAGATATTTCATGATCGGGAGAGCCTCTCTCCCCTCCACCTGCCCAGCCCTGTAATTCGGCAAAAATCTGATTCGGTGAAAACTCTCCATACAACGCCTCATACTTGGTCCGAAACGAAGTGGCGATACGTTCGCCCAGAGTGATGTCATGCCACTGGTAGAAGAAATCTTTAACCAAAGGAGCTTTCGCCATGCCAGCCTTCAACAAAGTGGCAACACTTTCGGACAGAGCATTCGCTTCGATTTTCCCTCTCGGGACATCCTTCACCGCCTGACCATGTATCACCGTCCGACTGGCAATGGTTTCCAATACTACCTGCAAATCCTTGAACCCAAGTCTGGCTTTCGTCTCATCCGTAGGGACAATGCCAAACCACAACTGCATGTCGTCCAGCGTCAACCTACGAAAAATGGCCCGGAACTCCTCCAACCCCCATGGCTCGACGGTAATTCCAGCGTTCTGTGCCTCGAAATCCAGTAGCACCTTCTGCACATGGGGCGGAAGGCCATTCACGGCGTTATGGGCAAACACCCATTTGTCGAAATGCGTACCCCAATAGGCCTTGGCCCCCTCGAAATCCTCTTGAATCTTTGCGGTGGCCTTGGCCTCAGTCATCTCGTTTGGCGCATAGACCTGAAAGAGTCGCCGTTCGGACTTGATAAAACCGTCGTTCTTACGGTCGCCCCGGTTTCCCCATGGTCGGCAAGCCATGAAGTCCGCTTTGTAGGCCAACCCCATCAGCTTCTCGAAGAATGTCTGAAACTCAGATCCCTTTGCCCGAAGAAATGCGTTCTCGAATTTCTGTTCGTAAAAGGCTTGTTGAAGGTCCATCACTGAGTACCTCCCGTTTCGGTAGCATCTTCTCCCCACACCTCCGCCAGCCTCTCCTGAATCTTCTTCTCGAACACCTCGATCAGCTTCCGGTTTGATTCCACCAGCGCCCGTTCTGCCTCCAGTTCGGCAACTATTCGGCGCTGGACTTCAAGGGGTGGGAGAGGGATTTCATAGCTCATAAGGTCCTCACGGTTGAGCTTGGGCATTCGTGCACGTCCGGACAACTCTACTGCGTATCTGGTGAAATGATCGGAAAGCAGGTTATACAATAGGAAACGCGCATCGACTTGGCTATCATTTGCCATCAGAGGGTACATGTCCGCACTGCAGAGCCCATCAGAAGAGGCGAGAGCAGCTTTGCACAGATAGGGGCGCAACTTGGAATATAGGACTGCCCCGGTCTTAAAAGCGTATTTCCCACTAATCACCTTGTCCTCGGCCGCAGAACGCAATGTGAGTAACGCGCCGGTTCCCGATTCAATGTTCTCGCCACTGACATGAGGCAGACTCCGAAATTTTGGTAGCTTAGGGTCTACAAGCGGCGCGTCTATCCGGCAGACTTCCCCTAACTTCACCCTCGGCCACGCTGGATCAATCCGGATGCTGGGTTTGTAGTTGGCGATGATCTGGCGGGCGCCTTCGATGACCTTCCGATACCCCTCTAACTCCGCCACAATCCGCTCCTGCTCCTCCAGTGGCGGAATGGGGATTTCGATTTTCTCCAAGTTGCCCTTCGTGATATGAACCAATCCTACTCCGCCATGCAAATTTTTCTCAACTTGTTCCACGGCCTTCTTGAGCATCCAGTAGAAGAACCGGCAGTTTACTGTGTCGTTATGGCGCACGTTGAAGATGTGCTGATTGAGGATCCCGTCGCTTCGGTCCCATATGTGCGGTCCGAATGAAGTTCCGCGCGACCCCGACCAGGAAAACAAGAGATCATCGCGACGTACGATCAAGCGGTCATCAACTTTGCCTCTGTAGTAGTTAAATTCTGCCTTCTGGTCGTTGAGATTCTGAATGCGAATAATCGGGAGACCTCCGGCTTCTTTCTTCTCCCATTCCGAGGGTTTGAAAGCTCTACCGTTTTGCAGATAGCACAGATCTCCAATGTTTACCATAGGCCATTTGCCAGTGGGGCGCACGGTGGAGACGCGGTAGCGGTCGCCGGAGAGATTCATATCAGCAGATTCGAGGATGCGCTTGCGGCTGACGGTCAGCGCCATCTTTCCAGCTTTTGTTTTTTGCGCATTTTTGCGGCCATTCAGAATCTTCAGTGCTTCCGGCAGATCGTTCCTCTCGATCGGTCTTCTCTGCGCGCCGAGGTCAAACCCATCGTTTTCGACCTTTACGAAGAGGATCTCCTCCGTCCGCTTGGCGAGGTTCCTGTCGAGAAACAGGATGCAGGTTTTGACACCGGAATAGGGATTGAACACACCGGCGGGCAGGCTGACCACGGCCCAGAGGTAGTTCTCGACGAGCATCTTCCGCAGCGCCTTGTAGGCATTCTGGCCCTGGAAGATGATCCCTTCCGGTACGATGACGCCCGCGCGGCCGCCGGGATTGAGATGCTCGGCGATGTAGTCCACGAAGAGCACTTCGCTCCGTTTGGCCTTTACGGCAAACCGGTTATGGGGGCGGATGCCGCCCTTCGGCGTCATGAACGGCGGATTGGCCATGATCACGTCGCACCGCTCGTCCCAGCGTTCCTCGCTGGTCAGCGTGTCGTACTCGTGGATGACCGGGTTGGGGAAGCCGTGAAGATACAGATTCACTCGGGAAAGCCGCACCATATCCGGGGCGATGTCGTAGCCGCGGAAGTTGGTCATGAGCCGCGCACGTTCATCCGGGGTCAGGTTTTCGTTTGCTTTCAGGATGTGCTTGAATGCGGAGATCAGGAAGCCGGCAGTGCCGCAGGCAGGATCGAGGATAGTTTCGTGTTTCTGCGGCGCCACCGCGGCGACGATGAAATCAATGATATGGCGCGGAGTTCGGAATTGTCCGGCATCGCCCTGGGTGCCGAGGACGGAGAGCAGATATTCGTACTCGTCTCCGAGGCGCTCGCTGTGGTCGTAGTTGAAGCTGTCGATTTCTTTCAGAAAAAGGTTGAGTGTTTCGGGGTCGCGGTACGGGAGGAAGACGCCCTTGAAGATGTCACGAAAAAGCCGAGGGATATTCTTATTCTCGTCCATTTTCTCGAGGCCTTCGGCATAAAGAAGAAGGCGTTCGTGGCCGCCGAGGCGCTTGTCGAGAAGGTTGGCCCAGCGGTACTTCTTGAACTCGCTGGAAAAGAACGCGGCCTTGCCGCCGAGTTCTTGGGACTGACGGTCCATGTCGTCCATGAACTTGTATATGAGCGCAATCGTGATTTGCTCCACCTGCGATTTCGGGTCGGGGACCTTGCCCACCAGGATATCGCGCGCCGAGTCGATTCTTGCCTTGGTTTCAGCGTCAAGCATACAGAACCTCAGAGATTGGCCACATAAAGCACATAAGTCACAAAATGAGTTTCTTGAATTGGATTTTTGGTGCGCCGAAGTTGATCAACAAGGCGTGCCGATTTCCCGATGCGCGTAAATATCCGAGCACTTGGGCAATGTGTTCGTCGGCCAAGGTTTTACAGGCTTTCAGTTCGACAATCAGGGAATTCTCCACGAACAAGTCGGCGAAGTAATCACCCAAAACCGTGCCGTCTTTTTCCCTCACCTGAAGCGGTCGCTGTTGCTCAATCTTCACCCCCGTCTTACGTAGACGATGGGCCAACCCGTTTTCGTAAACCTTTTCCAAATGGCCATGCCGTAAGAATGTATGCAGATCGAAGGCGATCTGCCTTACTCTGTCGCACAACTCCAGTATCTCTTTCTCGTCCATTTTGTGCTTTCTGCGCCTTTTGTGGCTATCTCATGCGGCAAAAGCGTTCAGCGAAACGTAGTCCTTCACGTATTCCTCGATGATCTCCCGCCACTGATCGAGGGCGCGGACATCCGCCAACGAAACCTTGGGGTTGTCCGCGAGTCGGCCGAATTCTCGGGAATCTACGATGGCACGGACTCCGCCGTCCGTGACGTAGGCCTTGAAGAACTGCCGAATGACGTGGATATGCTCGGCATCGGGTTTATGGATGGAGACGAACTTCGCCAGTTCTTCCTCAAGGAGTTCGTCCTTGGTCTTGAAGCGGTCAATCTCCCCGAAAGCTTTGGCCAGGATTTCGCGGAGCGTGATCCGCCGGTCGAGTTGCACGGCCTTTCTGAGCTTGGCGAGGTCGAAGAAATCCTCCGGCTTGTTGAACAGGGAGGCAATGACGATCTCTTCCGCCCCCTTGATGTCGCCTCGTTCGTATCGCTCACGCACCTCCGGTGCGGCCTTGACTTGATCCTCGAACCGCTCGAAGAACTTTCGGTCGATCTTCATACCGAAGACGGGAACAGGTGTTTCGACCATCCTCTTGAGAGGGTCCGGATTCACGTTGGTGAAATCGTCGTCGGTCACTCCGCCGCCACCGCCTCCAGTGCCGCCGCCCTTGAGCGGCGGCAATTCGATGATCTCGTCGTAATTGAACTTCTCCTCGAAGTACTCGCACACGGCGAAGAAGTCAAAGAGTTTGAATTTTCCCTTCGGCTTGATGTGCTCCTGAACTTGATTGCCGTCCTTCTCGGTGTAACGGAAGGTGAACTTGCGCGTTCCCCGGCCCTTGATCTGAATGAAATCGGTCGGAGAGAAAATCGGACGAAGCAGGACGATGTTCAGGAGGTCTTCGCAATCGTAGCCGGTCGTCATCATGCCGACGGTGACACAGGCACGAGTCTTTGAACTGATGTAGCCTTCCAGAAACCGGGTGTGGCCGCTCAGGTTGTTGTTGGCGAAGCTCAAGGCCATCTGCTGGGCATCCGGCACGAGGGATGTCACTTGGACAGCGAAGTCAGAGTTGTACTTGCCGGGAAAGAGCGCGTGCGCCATCTCGTTGAGTTTCTGAACGATTCGCTTCGCGTGGTCTTGCCGAACACAGAAGACAATGCTCTTACCGATCTCGCCGCTCAGTGGATCGCGGAGGGCGTTTTTCAGAAAGGTTTCGCAGAAGACGCGGTTCGTTTCATCCGAGAAGAACTTCTTTTCAAAGTCCTTACCGAAGAAGGTCTGCTCGACCAATTCCCCGTCTTCGTTCTCCTGCATGACGGAATAGCCTTCTTCGGCCAGCAATTCCGTGGTGATTTCCGTCCGAGCGTCCACGACCACCGGATTGAGCAGGTAACCTTCGCGCACGCCTTCAATGAGGCTGTAGCGAAAGGTCGGGGCGCTGCTTTCGCACCCGAAGGTCTTGTAGGTGTCCAGCAACTGACGGCGCTCCCAAGCGCGCGGGTCGCGCTCGCTGATCCTGGCCGGGTCAATCCTCTTGAGGTAGTCCTTTGGCGTTGCGGTCAGGCCGAGCTTGTAGCCGATGAAGTATTCGAAGACGGCGCGGCTGTTGCCGCCGATGGAGCGGTGCGCCTCGTCCGAAATCAAAAGGTCAAAATCGGTCGGCGAAAAGAGCCGCCGGTACTTGTTGTTAAACTGGAGGCTTTGGACCGTTGAAACCACGATCTCGGCCTTGCGCCAGTCGTCGCGGTTCTCCTTGTAAATGACGGTGCGGAAGTCGCTTTTCAGAAGCCGGACAAAGGCTTTCCAAGCCTGGGTTTCGAGTTCCAGACGGTCCACGAGGAAGAGAACCCGTTTTGCGTTGCCGGTCCGCATGAAGAGTTTGATAACGGCGGCAGAGGTCAGGGTCTTGCCGGTGCCAGTCGCCATTTCGAACAGAAAACGTGTCTGACCCTTGCGAACGGCATCCTGGAGCGCGGCGACAGCCCGCAGTTGATACGGGCGGAGGAACTTCAGTTCCGTTTCCTTGATGAAGGCATCACGTTGCCCGGCATCGCTCCAGCGGGGATCATTGTGGTAATTGGGGTTCTGTGTGACCGCAACGTAATCGGCTTCGACCTTCTCGCTGACCAAGGTGTCGGGGTTCGGCTTGAAGGCGTGGAAATGGCCGAAGGATTCGGGCTTCGGAAACTCCGTGATCAGAACCGGGTTGCCTTGCTCCAAGTCCCAGAAGTAATGCAGGTTTCCGTTCGACAAGATGACGAACCGGACATTCTGTGAGTGGGCGTATTTCCGGGCCTTCTCTTTGCCGATAAGGGGGTCGTACTTCTCGGACTTCGCCTCCAAGACGGCAAGGGGGAATCCTCCCTCGTCCAGCAGGAGGTAATCGACAAAGCCGTTGGCGGTTTTCTCGAAGTCCTCCCCGAGTGCATCGAGGGCTTTTTTCTTGAGTTTTACGTTTGCTTCAAGCGCGATGTTGGCTGGGCCGGTTTCGTCGTCAAAAAACCGATAGTTCGACCTTCGCAGAAGGTCGTTGATCAGAATCCTTGCTTTGGCTTCCTTTTCCATATCCAATCTGCCTATTTTCTACGGATAGGCTCTCCCAACGGTTAGTGTGCTAAGTGGCCGTGCCATCGCTCCGAGCGACGGGCCGAGTCAGATGCCGGATACGCGGAATCCGGGTCTATCCATCTCTTAAATTCAATGGAGAGGCTTTCAAGTGGTCTCTCTACTAACTGCCGGATGTGATCCGCGTCAATATCCACGCTGCTTCCTCAGCGCCCAAATTAATAGATAGAATAGAGGGACATTTGCTGTCCATGCAGTGAAATTCGTTGTTACAAATAAAACCCTTCTCACTCATCCTTCAATTCTTTGATGGTTTGTTCTCCCTTATAAATTCCGTTGCACCCTCAGCACTGTGATACTCATGTGTCGACCAATCTCTAAGACCTCGTTGTGTTAGGGAGAGCGGGCGCGTGAGGAGTATGAAGATCCCGCCAAAGCTCCATAGCTCCTGCTGTACGGAAGGTGACGTGCCTTCGAAGCGCCTTCTCCAAAGCAAAACTGTATGGAGCCTGAAGTGACAAAGCCATTTCTCTTGGACGGCCACTGAGGATTTCCTCCCGAGAAAATCTCAATTCACGGGAGAAAGCAAACTGTAAGAGAAGTTGGCCAATATGATAAAGATCAATGCGATAATCGATTGCTCCGAACTCAGCTGGATCAATTGCTTCTGGCGGAAGCATCCATTCCGCTCGAGTATTCGTTGCGTCCAGCTCACCAAACAACTTGGCCACCCCAAAATCACCAAGTTTAAATTGAATAGCACCTGGTTCAGTTGGCCGCATTTCGTCTTTAGCAAATGCAGCAAACACATTCCCGAGATGTATATCTTGATGTGCATGCTGATTCAGGTGGAGGTAGTGCACTGCCTGAAGAACGCATCGTGCAATCGGAATTAGCCAAGCAAGCCCATTAAAGGGATTGAGCGAGAATAACTGTGTCAAGGGACAATAGCAACGCTCGGTGACAATATAGAATGTGTCTCTAAACTCAAATGCATCATAAACGTAAGTGACGTGTGGATGCCGAAGCAATGCAAGCTTTCTTAGCTCTGCCTCTGCTGAAGAACGGACCTTCTCATAAGTACCGATAGGCTTTAGAACCTTGGCCGCGAGATCGTTTCCCCAGATGTCGAGGCAACTGTAAACGACACCAAAGAAACCTTCGCCGATTTTCTCGCCCATAGTGTAACTATTGCCCGTTGCGAGACTCATGATTTGCTCGCCTGGGGTAGGCGGTATAACGTTCTTCACTGGAGGCAGGCTTGATTGATTTGATCCTAATGATTCGTCGGACACGTGACACCTTTTATTGCTGCTTAACGTTTGCAGTTCACTGCATGGTCCATCGCGGATTCATGGGTCATCTTCATTTATCAATTACGGACCCGCAAGAGTACCCCGGTGTTCCTTTTTCAAACGTGTAACCGTGGGTCAAACCTTAAAAGTTCACTCAGCCTGGCCCCAAGTCCCAAACTCGTCCCCTATCAATCGGGGCCTGAAGCTTTGCCATCCAGTTGCATCCTACCCTGGTCGATCAGACGTCATTTCCACGCGTCTGGGACGACCGTTTTGAGCATGTAGAATACACCTGAAAAGGTACGGGGGTCAAGGAGAAATCCGGACTCCTTCGGTAACATTTTCCAATGAGGCAACAAGACGGGAGAAAACCGGACTCAGACCGAGAAACACTTTGCGAGGGATAAATCTTATGTGCTGAATAGGTTGGATGACGGCCGGTCACCCTACGGGCATGGTGCAAAGCTCAGGGCACGGCAACGGCCGTTCGCCGGGAAAGCGAGGGAGTGAGGGTCAGGATCGGGGAGCGAGCGGGGGAGTGAGATGCAGTGTACTGAAATCAATGCCCATGAGTCTGCCGATTTCCGCTCCCGTTACGCCGGCTCAAGGACCACCTCGCCCTTCTCGTAGAACATGACGCCCACGCGCCGAATATGGTCGATCACGTCGGGGTCGCCGATGTTGTTGAAAATGGACAGGTCGATGGTGTACGGTAGGAGCAGCTCGTCGAGGTCGTCGAGGATCTTGTAGATCACCTTCAGCGTCAAATCCGAGCCGCCGCGCAGGGTTAGGTCAATGTCGGAACCGTTTTTGTAGTTGCCTTTGGCGCGTGAACCGTACAGAATCGCCCTTTCCACCTGAGGGCAGTGACTAAGGACGGCGCGGATTTTTTGGACGGTGGATTGCGGGAGGCCATATTTCATGCCCCTTCCTCCTCCTTCTTCAATGCCTTCAATTTGATTTGGAGCGCATCGAATTCCGCAAAGTAGGCGCTGTGAATGGCGGTAACGATCTGGGCGGCTGTGGCTTCATCATAGGTGTGCGAGGTTAAATTCCGGCTCTTGATCATTTCCATCCATGTCTCGCCGTTCTCGATCAGCCCTGTCTTGAAGGCCTCGCGGGTTGTGTCCTTTGAGCCGTATAGATCTTGGACACCACGATTTTCCAGAAAATCCCTCAGCGTGTTCCAGGCCAGTTCATGGGTAAATTCGAATGCTTGAATCAGTCCCTGCCCTTCGAGCTTGGAGAGGTGGCGCTGTTGTGCCAGCGCCACGGCTTCCTCCAATTGCGAAAGGGCTTTGATAAAGTGATTGAAACGTTGAATCCAGCGGACGTCCTCCGTTCTCATAGGGGTTCTCCACAAAACTTCTTGTTCAATGCCTTGTCTTCGCTGCTAACCTTGAATTGCGCATCCTCTATCTCGGAGTGATTCACATACAACAGGTTATTGGCCGTCACGGCCGCAGGTCAAATCTTCAAAGTTCAACCTGCACCCAAGTCCCGATCTCTTCCCGCATAAACTGGGGCCTGAAGCTTTGCCCTCCAGTTGCATCCTACCCTGGTCGATCAGGCGCCATTTCCCATCGTCTGGGACGACCGTTTTGAGCGCGTAGGATACACCTGAAAAGGTACAGGGGTCAAGGAGAAATCCTGGTGTGGTTGAATGGGTGGCCGGACAGCCTCTTCTTCATTTTCAATATATTATTGCAGAGCTGCGATTCGTTTCAGCACATGAAACGATTTATATCATACCGAGAAACATCTTGCGTGGGAGAAAACTTAACTTGTAGCATGATCGGTCAGTATCCCCTTTTCAAGATGGCGTATGATCCTGGCCTTTTCCGCGGCACGGGGGTCATGGGTGACCAGGATGATGGTCTTTCCGAATTCGCTGTTGAGCCGGGCCATGAGGTTGAGGATCTCCTCGGCGGAGACGCGGTCGAGGTCGCCTGTGGGTTCATCCGCCACCAGAATGGCCGGATCGGTGATCACGGCGCGGGCGATGGCCACCCGCTGCTGCTGGCCGCCTGAGAGTTGCGAGGGATAATGATCCATCCGGTCGGTCAGGCTCACCAGCCGCATGGCCAGTTCCACGTGATCGAGCCTTTGTTTTTTCGAAAGCCCGGTCAGAAGCAGGGGAAGCTCAACATTCTCGCAGGCCGTCAGCACCGGTATGAGGTTATAGAACTGGAAGATAAAGCCGACATTCACGGCCCGCCAGCGGGCAAGTTCGGTCTCTGAAAGAGAGGTGATATCCACCCCGCCGACCCTGATGGTCCCGCTGTCCGCCTGGTCTATGCCGGCAATCAGATTCAGGAGGGTGCTCTTCCCTGAACCTGACGGCCCCATGAGGGCCAGAAATTCTCCCTCACGGATATGGAGGGTGATATGCTCCAGCACCGGCACGATCTGACTGCCTCTGCGGTATGACTTGCCAAGATCAACGATTTCAACAATGGACTGATGATCGGTCTTCATCTAAGGTTCAACAACCTTTATCCTCTCCCCGTCCCTGATCTTGTTCAGAGGTTTCAATATTACCTTGTCACCCGGCTTGACACCGCTTGTCACCTCGACCATGTCGCCGATCCGGACGCCCAGGGTGACGGGCGTCTCCACGGCCCTGCCCGACTCCATGAGAAAGGCCACTTGTCTCCCGTCTCGTTTGAGCACGGCGTCGGGATGGACGGCCGTACGAGGTTCCTGCTCCCCGGGCCCGACCGGCCTTTGAAGGAAGGCGACCTTCGCGCTCATCTCCGGAAGGATGCGGCTCTCCTGATCCACAAAGCCGACCTTGACCATGACCGTGGCCTTGGACCGGTCAGCGGTCGGAACGATCATGTGGACCACGCCTCGGAATCTGGACTCGGGAAGCGCGTCCAGTTGTATCTCGCACGGCTGCCCCCGTTTGACCTGTTCGAGATTGGATTCAGAGACATCAACCTCCACCAGCAAAGAATCCATGTCCGCGATGGTCACCACCGAAGCCTTGGCATTGGCCGCGGCGCCCAGCGGTGTGACGATGTCGCCGACGTCTGCATTTTTGGTCAGGACCACGCCGTCGAAAGGGACACGGATCCTGGTATATTCAAGCGACACCCCGGCGTTTTTCAGCGCCGCGGCCGCGGCCTTGACCCCCTGTTCCGCTCCTGAAACAGCGGCGGCGGCCTTCTTGTAGCGGGCCTCCTGGAGATCGTATTCGGTCTTGGACAGAAACCCCTGATTCAGCAGATCCCTGCTCCGCTGGAAGGAAAGAGAGGCCTCATGCCGTTCAGCTTCCGCCTGCGCGAGATCAGAGCGTGAGATCCTCAGGTTGGCTTCCGCCTCCTCCTTCACCGCTTCGGCCTCTTCACTTTCAAGGTTGGCGATGACTTCCCCTTTTTTCACCCGGCTCCCCTCTTCAACCGTCAGGGAGACGAGACGCCCGGTGATCTTGGACGCCAGTGCGGCCTTTCTCTGGGCCACCACGTATCCGCTTGCATTCAGCAGGGTGAAGGTCTGTGACGGGTAGATCCTGGAGACGTTCATGACTTCCACTTTGACTTCCGGTGAGAGGATCCCCTTCGCGTAAAGAACAGCCGCCGCGAGGATCAACAGGGCGGCCCCGGCCCACAGGAACACCCGCTGTCGTCTCTTGGGGCGGAACACGGCTTCTGACTTGTCGATCTTCAATCCGGAAAGATCTTCATGGGACATCCGGCCAAACTCCTCAGTGCATTTTTTTTAAATTTAGGATTTCCTCAAGACAATATGCCTTGGCCCTGTCTCGGATTTATGAGGGCAATCGGTTCGGTAATGGGCCCCCACACTCTCTTTTCTCATCAAGGCCGCCTGGGTGATCAGGGTTGCAACCGTGATCATATTCTGCAGCTCCAGTCCCTTGCGGTGGCGGTAGATCCGTTCCATGAAAGGCTTCCATTCCTGAAGCATGGCCATGGCTTCGGATAAGGATTTCCCGCATCGGATGATTCCAACCCTATCCCACAAAAGTTTTCTGAGGATCCCGCGAACTTCATCAACCTCGGCGATCTGATCTTCTCCGGCCACAGGTTTCTCCAGAAAAGGATTCAGGACCCGCTCGGGCAGCTTCTTTATCTTCCGGGAATAATGAGCCGCGGCGGATCCGGCCCGTGCGCCGAAGACCACCCCTTCGAGCAGGGAATTGCTCGCCAGACGGTTGGCGCCATGAACGCCGGTGCAGGCCGCCTCTCCTGCGGCGTAAAGGCCGGGAATATTGGTTGCGCCGTTAAGGTCGGTCCGGATGCCGCCCATCATGTAGTGGGCCGCCGGGCTTACCGGAATCCGGTGGCGTGTGACATCAATTCCGTAGGAAAGACAGGTGGAACAGATCCGGGGGAACCGCTTCCGGATAAAGTCCGGGTTGAGATGGGTGAGATCCAGGTAGACATGCAGGCTGTGCGTCTCCACCATCTCCGAGACAATGGCCCGGCTCACAATGTCCCTTGGGGCCAGATCCTTCTCAGGATGATATTTGTGGGTGAATTCCTGCCCATAGATGTTGAGCAGACGGGCGCCCTCTCCGCGCATGGCCTCGGAAAGGAGAAAGAAAGGCGCTCCGGGAAGATAAAGGGTGGTCGGGTGGAACTGGACAAACTCCATGTCCACAAGATCGGCCCCTGCGCGGTAGGCCATGGCCATTCCGTCCCCGGTCGAGACCGGCGGGTTGGAGGTCTGTTGGTAGAGGAAACCGGAACCGCCCGTGGCAAGGATCGTGGCCTTAGCGGTGACAGCGGAGATCTTCTTTCCTTCTTCATCGAGGAGATAGACGCCAAGGCAGACGCCGTCCTGAATGATCAGATCAATGGTATAGTGGAAGTCAAGCTTTTGGACATCCTTCAGGGTCCTGACATAAAAAAGGAGCGACCGTTCGACTTCCTTGCCGGTGGAATCCCCCTGTGCATGGACGATCCTCCTCTTGCTGTGGGCCGCCTCCTGCGTAAAGGCGAGTTTCGTCCCCTCCCGGTCGAACTCGGTCCCCCAGGAGATCAGCTCCAGGATCCTTTCAGGCCCCTCCTCCACCAGAACCCGGACCGCCTCTTCATCGCAGAGACCGGCCCCGGCCCGGATGGTATCATCGAAATGAAAAGTGATCTCATCCTCGTCGCTCAGCACCACGGCGATCCCGCCCTGGGCGAATCCCGTACTCCCCGCCGTGGCCTCGTCCTTGGTCAGGACCAGGACCTTCCCGTGTCTGCTGAGCTCGATGGCGGCCCGCAGGCCGGCCACGCCGCTCCCGATCACAAGAAAGTCCGTGGACTTGACCGGAAGATATTGAGAGGAGATTATAACCATTTTGATTTTACTCCGTTATTTTGATTTTTGATTCTTTATCTTTTATTTTAAGGTTCTTCTCCCATTTAGTGGGTCAAAATGTGCGTGAATAAGGGATCGAGGATTCCAGGACCCAAGCAAAATGCACGGAACAGAGAAGCTTCCATTGGTGCCGTAACACCGTATTTCGTCATTGTCCGGCTTGACCGGACAATCCAGATTCTTTACCTGGATTCCCCGATCAAGTCGGGGAATGACATACCCTGTTCTTTCTGGCCGTTTCAGAGAAAGTGCCCGGGGAAGAAGCGGTTTCCCTGGAATCATAAAACCCTTCCAACCCACTAAATGGGAGATGAACCTATTTTAAAAGGGTCCGTCCCTTTTTACGCCCTTTGGTCAGGCATGTTTTTTCCGGATGCCTCAACAAAGGGGACCAGGTCCTCCATGAGCTTCTTAAACCGATCGGGCTTCAGCGACTGGGGGCCGTCGGAAAGCGCCTCCTCGGGATTGGGGTGCACCTCAATCATCAGGCCGTCGGCCCCCGCGGCCACGGCCGCCCGGGCCATGGCCGGGACATACTGCCAGTTCCCCACGGCATGGCTCGGATCGATCACAATCGGAAGATGGCTCATTCTCTTCAGCACCGGGATGCAGCTCAAGTCCAGGGTGTTCCTCGTCGCGGTTTCAAAGGTACGGATCCCCCTCTCACAGAGGATCACATCCTCATTCCCTTCGGAGAGGATATATTCGGCGGACATGAGAAGCTCCTGCAACGTGGTGGCCATGCCCCGCTTCAGCAGGACCGGCTTCTGAGTCTGTCCGACTTCTTTGAGCAAGGCGAAGTTCTGCACGTTTCTGGCCCCGATCTGGATAATATCGGTATACTTGACAATCAGATCCAGGTCCCGGGGATTCATCACCTCGGTAATGATCGGAAGCCCCGTGGCCTCTCTTGCGGCGGCCAGGAGCTTGAGCCCTTCCTCTCCCATCCCCTGGAATGCGTACGGCGATGTCCTGGGTTTGAACGCGCCTCCACGGAAGACATTGGCCCCGGCCTCCTTCACAGCCCTGGCAGAGGCCAGGATCTGCTCCTCGCTCTCTACCGAACAGGGCCCGGCAATCACCATCAGATCCTGCCCGCCGATACTGGCGCCTTTGACCTCGATCACCGTCCGTTCCTTGCGAACCTCCAGGCTGGCCAGCTTATACGGCTTCAGGATCGGCACCACGGATTCCACGCCGGCCATGCTTTCGATGACCTGAAGCCTGGCCTTGCCTCGTTCATCGCCGATCGCCCCGATCACGTTTCGTTCCACGCCGTGCATCACGTGGGGCCGGTATCCCAGATCTTCGATTTTCTTGATGACATGTTCGAGTTGTTCAGCCGTGGCATCGGCCTGCATGACAATAATCATAAAAACCTCCCGTTCTTAAAATCTATCATGAATAACTCGGACTCAATCTCTGCATCTCGGCAGTCTGCAATACCTTTTTCAGGTAAAGCCCCGTATAGGACTCCGGGACCTGCATGACTTCTTCGGGTGTCCCCTGGGCAATAATCATGCCTCCACGATCCCCCCCCTCAGGCCCGAGGTCGACGATATGGTCCGAGGACTTGATCACATCCAGGTTATGTTCAATGATCACCACGGTATTGCCGGCATCCACCAGGCGGTTCAGCACATCCAAGAGCTTCTGAATGTCCGCGAAATGAAGTCCCGTGGTCGGCTCATCCAGAATGTAGAGGGTCCTCCCCGTACTTTTTTTGCTGAGTTCCCGGGAGAGCTTGACCCTCTGGGCCTCCCCTCCGGAGAGGGTGGTGGCCGCCTGTCCTATTTTGATGTATTCCAATCCCACGTCATACAGGGTCTGAAGCTTCCGCCGGATCCCCGGGATGTTTTCGAAGAACCGGAGGGCCTGGACCACGGTCAGATCCAGGACCTCGGAGATGTTTTTCCCTTTGTAGAGGATATCGAGGGTCTCCCGATTGTACCGTTTGCCCTTGCAGACGTCGCATTCCACATAGATATCCGGCAGAAAATGCATCTCGATCTTGATCAGACCGTCCCCCTGACAGGCCTCGCACCGTCCGCCCTTGACGTTGAAACTGAACCGTCCGGGCTTATATCCCCTCATCCTGGCCTCGGGCGCCTGGGCAAAGAGGTTCCGGATATCCGTGAAAATCCCCGTATAGGTGGCCGGGTTGGACCTCGGTGTCCGGCCGAGGGGAGATTGATCCACATCAATCACCTTGTCCAGATTCGGAAGACCGAGGATTTCCTTGTGGGCTCCCGCCTTGATCCCGCTGCGGTAGAGTCTCTGCGCCAGCGCCCTGTAAAGGATATCCAGGACCAGGGTGCTCTTCCCCGAACCCGAAACGCCTGTAACGCAGGTCAGGAGGCCGATGGGAAAACGGACATCCACTCCCTTGAGGTTGTTTTCCGAAGCCTGGACCACCGTGATGTATCCCCGCCTGGGCTTTCGCCGGGTTTGGGGGACCGGAATGCCGAGTTCCCGGCTGAGGTATTTCCCGGTCAGGGAATGGGGATTTTGCTTGATTTCATCCGGTGTCCCCTGGGCAACGATCTCCCCCCCATATTCCCCGGCGCCCGGGCCCATGTCGATCACGTGATCGCTGTTTAAGATCGTCTCCTCATCGTGTTCCACGACCAGAATGGTGTTCCCGATATCGCGAAGCCGCTTCAACGTTGCAAGAAGCCGCTTGTTGTCCCGCTGATGAAGGCCGATGGAAGGCTCATCCAGGATATAGAGAACCCCCACCAGCGACGATCCGATCTGTGTAGCCAGACGGATCCGCTGCCCTTCTCCGCCGGAGAGGGTCGCCGCCGTGCGGTCCAGGGTCAGGTAGGGAAGCCCGACGCTGATCAGGAACCCCAGCCGCTCCCGGATCTCCTTTAAAATTCTCTCGGCGATCCTGGCCTCTTTCTCGTCGAGCAGGAGCATCCTGAAGAATTCCCCGGCTTCCCGGATCGACATCCCCGTCACCTCGGCAATATTCCGCCCGCCGACCTTGAAGGAGAGGCTTTCCTTCTTGAGCCTGGCGCCGTTACAGTCCGGGCACCGGTTGACCCCCATGTAATCCTCGATATCTTCGCGGACATAGGCGGAATCGGTTTCACGATACCGGCGGTCGAAACTGTTCAGGAGTCCTTCAAAAGGACGCTTGTAGGTATAAAGGCCCCCCTTCCCTTCCAGATGGAAAGAAATCTCTTCATCTCCGGAGCCGTAGAGAATGGCATGACGGACCCGTTCAGGAAGGTCCTTGAACGGCGTATTGACGTCGAACCCGTAATGCCGGGCCAGTGACAGGATCATCTGGTGAAAGTAAAAGGAGTTTCGTTTGTTCCAGGGCCTCAGGGCCCCTTCCCGGAGAGAGAGATTCTTGTCGGGCACGATCAGGTCAGGATCCAGACGCATGAGGGTCCCGATCCCTCCGCAGCTCGGACAGGCGCCATGGGGGCTGTTAAAAGAAAAGAGAGACGGTTCCACATCCGGATAGCTCACCCCGCAGTCGATGCAGGCCAGCCGTTCGGAAAATAAGAGGCGCTCGCCTCCGATGATCTCCACGACCACGATCCCCTCGGAATGCCTCAGGGCCAGTTCAATGGAGTCGGCAAGCCTCCGGCTGATCTCCGGCTTGATGGCGATACGGTCGATGACGATTTCGATGTTATGCTTCTTATTCTTGTCGAGGTTGATCTCTTCGGAAAGCTCGTACATCTTCCCGTCCACCTGCACGCGGATGAACCCTTCCTTCCGCATCCTGAAAAACTCCTTCCTGTACTCCCCTTTCCGCCCGCGCACCACCGGTGCGAGGATCTGGATGCGGGTCTTCTCCGGAAGGGCGAGGACATGATCCACGATCTGTGTGACCGTTTGGGATGTAATGGCCTTCCCGCACCGGTAACAGAACGGTTTCCCGACCCGGGCAAAAAGAAGCCGGAGGTAGTCGTAAATTTCGGTCACCGTGGCCACCGTGGATCTCGGATTCCTGCTCCCGGTTTTCTGCTCAATGGAAATCGCCGGGGAGAGCCCTTCGATCGAATCCACATCAGGTTTGTCCATCTGCTCCAGAAACTGCCGGGCATAGGCCGACAGGGACTCCACGTACCGCCTCTGCCCCTCGGCATAGATCGTGTCAAAGGCCAGTGAAGACTTCCCTGAACCGGAAAGACCGGTGATGACGACCAGCTTGTCCCTGGGGATCATCAGATCGATATTCTTCAGGTTATGCTCCCTGGCTCCCCGGATTTCGATCCATTCCCGCTGCACAAAAAACTCCTTGAATGACTGAGATTTAACTGTCGAGTTTAAAAATTGATATTAACAAACCTGCAAAATAATGTAAAGTTCAATTCCAGCCGTACCCATAAACGAGGATACGGAAGACCTTTTTTCTTGACTTTCACCGGGATGAATAGTATAGACAACATATTGAAATCAAATATTTTTTCAATTCAATATACGGAACATCAAATGGCGAGAGGACCTCTCTTTAAAAAACCTCGGCTCAGCCCATGGCTGGTTTTCCTGATCTTGCTCCTGGTCCAGGGCGGCTGTTTCTGGAAGAAAAAGACCCCTGAAAACGAACAGCCGGCCGGTGTCCTTTATCAGAAAGGACTTGAACTGATCCAGAAAAAAAAGTTTGAGAAGGCCCGTGAGGCCTTCAACAAGGTCAAGGTGATATCCAAGGAGACCAATCTGGAGCTTCTCGCTCAGATCGCCGTGGCCGACAGCTACTTCGAGGAAAATGAATACGAGGCTGCGCGGGCCCAATATGAGGACCTGTTCAAGCTGCATTCCGGAGGCGAGATCGCGGATTATCTTCAGTACCGGATCGGCGAATGCTACTTCTGGCAGATGGATACCATAGACCGGGACACCACCGACGCCAAAGAGGCGCTGAAAGCCTACAATCTTCTGGCCGAGAAATTCCCGAAGAGTGAGTATCTCCCGCAGGCCGGACTGCGGATCAGGGAGATTCATGCCTTCCTGGCGGAGAGCGAATTCTTTATTGGAGACTTCTACCTGCGGAAGAACGCCCTTTTCTCGGCCATTAATCGTTTTAAAAAAGCGCTGGAGCTTTACCCGGAGTCAGGCATTGAAGATAAGCTGATCTTCTACCTTTACAAGGCATACGTCTCCCTCAAGGACCATGACCATGCGGAAGTCTATCGAAAGCTTCTGATTGAACGTTTCCCGAATAGTGAATATGTCCCGATGATCCCATCGCAAGAAAAGCAAGGTCTTGCAAACGGCTTTGAAGATCCGAATGAAACCTCCGTTAGAGAACCCTATTTTCCAACGGTCGGCGACAGCAGTTTGCCGGCGCCATCTTCAAGGAACGCGGTGAAGGGCGATCTTAGGGAAGGGCTTCAAAAAATCGCGCTGCTCGATGAACCCCGGCCCGAAGAAGATCGGACGCCCATAGGGATTGCAGGGACCTACCAGGGAAAGGATATGGATTCCTGGTATCGAAGGATCCTCTTTCCCGATGCAGGCGCCTCTGATCGTTCCTGTTCGGTCCCGCCAGGGGAACCTTCACCGGAAGAACATGAAGATCTGCAGAAACGATCTTTCTTCGAAAAACTCATCCCATGATGACCCGGCGCATCTATTATCCCATATTTTTAAATCTTCAAGGGGAGAGAACCCTGATCATCGGCGGGGGCCGCGTTGCAGAACGTAAGGCCCGGTCTCTGCTCAAGTCTCATGCCCATGTCACGGTGATCAGCCCTGAGCTGACATCCGGACTGCGCCGGCTTGCCCAGGCCGGCCGGATCATCCACAAAGAGAGGAAATTCCTCTCCTCTGACCTGAACGGGATCCGCCTCATCATCTGTGCGACCAACGATACGGCCGTCAACCGCAAGGCCGCCGTGCAGGCAGAAAGAAAAGGGATATTATATAATGTGGTCGATGTCCCGGAGCTCTGCAATTTTATCGTCCCCTCCATGGTCCGGCGCGGAGACCTGACCGTGGCCGTCTCGACCGGAGGAGGCAGCCCGGCTCTATCTAAAAAGGTCCGTCAGGAAATCGAAACCCTGATCGGCCCCGAGTACAAGACCTTCCTGAAACTCCTGAGGGAGGCCCGCCCGAAAATCCAGCGGGAGATCCCGGAGAAAAGCCGCAGGACACGGGCCTATCGGGAGGTGATCGAATCTGAAACATTGTCCCTGATCCGGGCAGGCCGCACCAAAGAAGCCAGGCAAAGAGTCAGGGAGAAAATAAAGATCATTTCCAGAAGAGCGGGTGAAAACATAAGGGTTCAAGGGGTCAAGGGGTCAAGGATTCCAGGGGTCAAGTGAAGTGCTAAAAACATAAGGGGCCGAGGGTCCTAGGGTTCCAGTGTTTTTATCTGGAGATTCTGCTTGCATTTCAGTATTTCACTTAAACCCTTGACCCCAAGATACCTCAGTGTAGTAGCCGTCGCAGACGGCAAAGATAGAGAAAAGCGGGGCACGCGAAGCGTAACCCTGGAATCCTCGAACCCTTTTTTACCCACTAAATGGCCGAAGGCTCGTAGAGGAGAAGAACCAAAATCAAAGATAAAAACCGACCAAAATCCTTTGGGAGAGATGATCTTGAAAGAGTTAAATGATACCCGGAACATTTTATTGATGATTGTGTTTTTCCTGCTATCCCTGTGGGCGCCGGAAAAACCGGCCTACGCCGAGGCCGGCGCATTTCCCCGCAGGGATGCAATCGTGATTGCTGTAGAAAAAGCCTCCCCCGCGGTGGTGAACATCAGCACGGAACAGATTCGCAAAGAAGGTTATCCCTTCTCCATGGACAGCGGGGACCCCTATCTGAATCAGTTCTTTCAGGATTTCTTCAGATCCTTTGCCCCTAGGGAATACAAGACACAGAGCCTGGGATCCGGCGTCATCATCTCTCCCGAGGGCTATATTCTGACCAATGAGCACGTGGTTTCACACGCAACCAGGATCAAGGTCAGGCTCATAAACCAGAAGGAATATCCCGCCGCGCTGGTCGGTTCCGATCCCAAATCCGATCTGGCGGTGCTCAGGCTTCAAACCGACGCCCCGCTCCCCTTTATCCGGATGGGCCGGTCCGATGACCTGATG
>Ga0210042_1000109_pt1 | contig 74991 bp, 74 predicted proteins | sample CryGeymeta201518_FD_183982 | JGI IMG/M metagenome (GOLD analysis project Ga0210042, IMG submission 183982) | Groundwater microbial communities from Crystal Geyser aquifers in Utah, USA - Crystal Geyser metaG 2015-18 (SPAdes) (version 2) | ecosystem: Environmental > Aquatic > Deep subsurface >... | reverse complement strand
TCGAGGCGGCAGTAAGTATAGCCTGTCCATTAGCATCCAGTTGGATAGTAAATGGCGCAGCACATAGTGCTTCAGGAGCTATGTTGTCTTCTACGGTTACTATGGTGGTGCAAGTAGATGTATTTCCATTGACATCGGTTACCGTTAGTGTTACTGTATTGTCTCCTACATTGGAACAATCAAATTCACTCGGACTGATAGAAATTGCATCCATACCACAGGCATCGGTGCTACCATTGTTTATCATAGCGGCAGTAAGTATAGCCTGTCCATTAGCATCCAATTGGATTGTAAATGGCGCAGCACATAGTGCTTCAGGAGCTATGTTGTCTTCTACAGTTACTATGGTGGTGCAAGTAGATGTATTTCCGTTGACATCAGTTACGGTTAGTGTTACTGTGTTTTCACCAATATCGGCACAAGTAAAATTAGTAGTATCCAAAGAAATAGCCACCAAACCACAGGTTACGGTACTTCCACCATCCACATCAGCAGCGGTTAAAGTAGCTTCCCCATTGGTATCTAGGAAAATTGTAAATGGAGCAACACAAAATGCTACAGGAGGTAAATTGTCTTCTACAGTCACTATGGTGGTACACGTAGCTGAATTACCACTGGCATCTGTAACAGTAAGGGTGATGGTGTTATCACCTATGTCGGCACAAGTAAATTCTGTTTTATCGATGGAAAGAAAAACATCTAAGCAATTATCGGTACTCCCATTGTCAATCATGGCAGCAGTAATAGTTGCTTGTCCGTTTGTATCAAGTTCTAAAGTAAAAGGAGGCATACAAAAAGCAACTGGAGGAATATTTTCTTCCACGGTTACTATCGTTGTACACGTTGCGGTATTTCCGTTTACATTAGTTATGGTTAGGGTAACAAAGTTTTCACCTATATCAGCACAAGTAAAATCTGTTTTATCTATTTCAATAGAAGCCACACCACAAGGGTCATTACTTCCATTATCTATGTCGCTAAGGGTAATACTTGCTTGACCGTTACCATCTAATTGTATGGTAAATGGGGGTTTACAAATAGCTATAGGCATCGTATCCGGACCTTCAATAATCGTAGAAAATGCTTGAGAAGGAATCCAGTTAGATGTTGTTCCATTTAAAGCAAAATTTTGAAGGGTTCCCGGATGATTTCCGGTGGCATCTACTAGAGTGGTAATTCCGGAATTATCGTCGTTAGCAATTCCTTGATTAAAGGTATAATAAGAGATAAGATTGGGTTGCCCTAAAGTAACCCCTTCATTAGCGTCCTGAACTATTAGACAAAGGATACGTGCTTCATTCCAAAGGGCAAGTTCATCGATGTCACCATTAAAGGATTGAAGCCCGTCTGTTCGTGCACCAATAGCCATCACATTATTTGTTCCAATGGAGGTGTCTCCACCAAAAACAAGTCCTGTTAATTCCCCATCAACAAACAACTCCACTAAGCTGGTTGCTGCTGTCCATCGGGCGGCAATATGGTAGTTTTGGTTTAGGTTTAATGGAGTCGTTGTTCTAACGCTATGCGTTATGCCTGCGGCACCAACATAAAAATACAACTCCATCTGTCCGGAGACATTGGTTGCGCTTATGGTAAAAAAGTTATTTGCATCCTTTTGGGCAAAAAACACTCTGGTAAAGCCTGTACCCTGATATCGTATGTGGGCTTCCAAAGTAATGTCGTTATTTTGAATATCATCAAAGACGGTTGGTAATGTACTGAATACATTATCATTGATTCCATCAAAATTTAGGGTATTTCCTGGATTTTGTGCAAAAAAAAGTGTGCTACAAAAAATAGAAAAAATGAGTAGGTAGTATTTTTTCATTATTTTATGGGGCTATAAATTTCTATATAAATGTAGGAAAAAAATAATTCATCCCATAAAGAATGTTAATAATTTAAATTTTCTTTCTTTTTTTTAGAAAAAATTTTTAAATACTCTATTAAAAACCTATAAAATTACATCATTATTTATAAGATAAAACCTTGAATGTCAATTGGTGTAAAAAAAATGAAATTATTTTAAAAAACTTTTAAAAATATGCTACTCTCACTATTTAAAAATAAAAAATATGAAGAATTTATGCGTAAAATAGTTCTATTTTGCACATTATTTTTTATTTAAAAAAGTATTTAAACGTTTTTATATGTATTTCATAGATAAAATAAAAAAATAACTATTAAAATGTAGGAATATTCTTCATCGTGTATTTTTGCTCTTTTTGTTTGATAAAAATATCTTAAAAAATGTATGATTTTTTCAATAACTATACACATTGGAACCCGCTGGGTTCCTTTCAATGTATCCTTCTTTTGCTATAAACTTTGGAACCCGCTGGGTTCCTTTCAATCTATTCTTCTTTTCTATACACATTGGAACCCGCTGGGTTCCTTTCAATATATTCTTCTTTTGTTATAAACTTTGGAACCCGCTGGGTTCCTTTCAATGTATCCTTCTTTTGTTATAAACTTTGGAACCCGCTGGGTTCCTTTCAATGTATCCTTCTTTTGCTATAAACTTTGGAACCTTCTGGGTTCCTTTCAATGTATCCTTCTTTTGTTATAAACATTGGAACCCGCTGGGTTCCTTTCAATCTATTCTTCTTTTCTATACACATTGGAACCTGCTGGGTTCCTTTCAATATATTCTTCTTTTGTTATAAACATAGGAACCCGCTGGGTTCCTTTCAATGTATCCTTCTTTTGTTATAAACATTGGAACCCGCTGGGTTCCTTTCAATATATTATTCTTTTCTATACACATTGGAACCCGCTGGGTTCCTTTCAATGTATCCTTCTTTTGTTATAAACATTGGATCCCGCTAGGTTCCTTTCAATGTATCCTTCTTTTGCTATAAACTTTGGAACCCGCTGGGTTCCTTTCAATGTATCCTTCTTTTGCTATAAACTTTGGAACCCGCTGGGTTGCTTTCAATATATTCTTCTTTTCTATACACATTGGAATCCGCTGGGTTCCTTTCAATGTATCCTTCTTTTGCTATAAACTTTGGAACCCGCTGGGTTCCTTTCAATGTATCCTTCTTTTGCTATAAACTTTGGAACCCGCTGGGTTCCTTTCAATATATTCTTCTTTTCTATACACATTGGAATCCGCTGGGTTCCTTTCAATGTATCCTTCTTTTGCTATAAACTTTGGAACCCGCTGGGTTCCTTTCAATATATTCTTCTTTTGTTATAAACATTGGATCCCGCTGGGTTCCTTTCAATATATCCTTCTTTTCTATACACATTGGAACCCGCTGGGTTCCTTTCAATGTATCCTTCTTTTGTTATAAACTTTGGAACCCGCTGGGTTCCTTTCAATGTATTCTTCTTTTGCTATAAACTTTGGAACCCGCTGGGTTGCTTTCAATATATTCTTCTTTTCTATACACATTGGAATCCGCTGGGTTCCTTTCAATGTATCCTTCTTTTGCTATAAACTTTGGAACCCGCTGGGTTCCTTTCAATATATTCTTCTTTTGTTATAAACTTTGGAACCTGCTGGGTTCCTTTCAATGTATCCTTCTTTTGTTATAAACTTTGGAACCCGCTGGGTTCCTTTCAATATATTCTTCTTTTGTTATAAACTTTGGAACCTGCTGGGTTCCTTTCAATCTATTCTTCTTTTGTTATAAACATTGGAACCTGCTGGGTTCCTTTCAATGTATTCTTCTTTTGTTATAAACATTGAAACCTGCTGGGTTCCTTTCAATCTATTCTTCTTTTCTATACACATTGGAACCCGCTGGGTTCCTTTCAATGTATCCTTCTTTTGTTATAAACATTGGAACCTGCTGGGTTCCTTTCAATATATCCTTCTTTTGCTATAAACTTTGGAATCCGCTGGGTTCCTTTCAATGTATCCTTCTTTTGCTATAAACTTTGGAACCCGCTGGGTTCCTTTCAATATATTATTCTTTTCTATACACATTGGAATCCGCTGGGTTCCTTTCAATATATTCTTCTTTTCTATACACATTGGAACCCGCTGGGTTCCTTTCAATGTATCCTTCTTTTGTTATAAACATTGGAACCTGCTGGGTTCCTTTCAATATATTCTTCTTTTGTTATAAACATAGGAACCCGCTGGGTTCCTTTCAATGTATCCTTCTTTTCTATACACATTGGAACCCGCTGGGTTCCTTTCAATATATTATTCTTTTCTATACACATTGGAATCCGCTGGGTTCCTTTCAATGTATTCTTCTTTTGTTATAAACATTGGAACCCGCTGGGTTCCTTTCAATCTATTCTTCTTTTCTATACACATTGGAACCCGCTGGGTTCCTTTCAATATATTATTCTTTTCTATACACATTGGAACCCGCTGGGTTCCTTTCAATGTATCCTTCTTTTGTTATAAACATTGGAACCTGCTGGGTTCCTTTCAATGTATTCTTCTTTTGCTATACACATTGGAACCCGCTGGGTTCCTTTCAATGTATCCTTCTTTTGTTATACACATTGGAACCCGCTGGGTTCAACAACATTATAGAAGAAAATAACGAAAGGCAAATATGACCCCAGAGGGGTCAAACGTTTATAGAAAATCAAATTAGCACCACACGAGGACCCCTGAGGGGTCAAATGTTTATAGAATTTTTGGTTTGTTATCAAAAAACCCCAGCGAGGTTTATAAAAAATCGAAAAACAAAAGAAGACCCCAGCGGGGTCAAATGTTTATGAAAAATCAAGATGAAAATAAATTCCACGTTTTTTCTAAACCTTCTCGCACACTAAAGCGAGGTTTGTAGTCCAATTGTTTTTTAGCTTTGCTAATATCTGCTAGCGAGTCGCGCACATCACCGGCTCTGTTTGAACCGTAGACAGCATCTAGTTTTATTTTGGCGATTTCTTGCAATTCATTCCACAAGCTATTTAGGCTTATTCGCTCTCCATACGCCACGTTATACACTTGATTAATGGCCTTTTCAGGAGCAAAAAGAGCCCGCAAATTAGCTTGCACCGCATTTTCTACAAAAGTAAAATCACGCGTTTGCTCGCCATCACCATGAATGGTGGGAGCTTTACCGTCTTTTAGGGATTGCATAAAGAGTGGAATGACAGCGGCATAAGCACCTGTAGGACTTTGTTTTGGTCCGAATACATTAAAATACCGCAACCCAATAGTAGGTGTTTTGTAGGTTTTGTAAAACACATCAGCGTATAGCTCATTCACCAACTTAGTTACTGCATAGGGTGACAATGGTTTTCCTATGTTGTCCTCTACTTTTGGCAATGTAGGACTATCGCCATAGGTGGAACTGGAAGCAGCATATACCAACCGCTTTACTGTTGGGCTTTCCTTTTGAGCCACCAGTATATTTAAAAACCCGCCTACATTAACGTCATTAGTTAATATTGGATTTTCAATAGAACGAGGTACAGAGCCTAAAGCCGCTTGATGCGATACATAATCTATACCTTTCATCGCTTTTTTACAGGTATCCAAATCACGAATATCACCTTCTAAAAATTCAAATGCGGGATGAAATTGAAAAGCTTCCATGTTTTTCAAAAACCCTGTGGCGAGGTTGTCAAGAACACGTACCTTTTTAGCGTTATTCTTAAGTAAATATTCTACAATATTTGATCCAATAAAGCCTGCACCACCTGTAACTAAAAAGGCGTATTTTGAAAGGTCTTGCTCTTGGTATTTGTGAGTGTACATCATAATCTTCCGTCAATTTTATCGATGGGTAAAAACGATTTCACATCAAAAACAACTGCATTTCTGTTACAATAGTTTTCTATTTTAAAATCGTTAAACTGCTGATGAGAAACTGCTAAAACTACCGCATCATAATCGGTTTTTAATTGCGATTTTTTATGCACTAGAGAAATATTATACTCGTGTGCTACTTCTTCGGCATTTGCCCAAGGGTCATACACATCTATCGTTAGATTGTATTTTTTAAATTCATTAATCACATCTATCACTTTGGTATTTCGAATGTCGGGGCAATTTTCTTTAAAGGTGATTCCTAAAATCAAAACGGTTCCCCCTTTTACTTTGGCATCTTTTTGTATCATTAATTTTACCGTTTCGGTAGCCACATAACTGCCCATACTGTCGTTCAATCGTCTTCCTGCTAATATGATTTCAGGATTGTACCCCTCCTCTACTGCTTTTTGTGCCAAATAATATGGATCCACCCCTATACAATGCCCACCAACCAAACCGGGACTAAATTTTAAAAAATTCCATTTGGTGCCCGCTGCTTCTAAAACTGCTTGGGTATCAATTTCAAGCAATCTAAATATTTTTGAAAGTTCATTAACAAAAGCAATATTAATGTCACGTTGCGAATTTTCAATAACTTTTGCTGCCTCCGCTACTTTTATAGATGGCGCTAAATGTGTACCCGCAGTGATAATAGATTTGTACAAATCATTAACCATTTTTGCTGCTTCAGGTGTTGACCCGGAAGTAACTTTTAGGATTTTAGTTACGGTGTGCAATTTGTCTCCCGGATTAATTCGTTCCGGCGAATAGCCTGCAAAAAAATCGGTATTAAAAGTAAGTCCGGAAAATCGTTCTAAAACTGGAACACAAATATCTTCAGTAACGCCAGGATATACGGTAGATTCATAAATAACAATGTCTCCCTTTTTTAAATAAGCCCCTATGGTTTCACTAGCTTTTATTAATGGAGTTAATATGGGTTGGTTGTGTTTATCGGTTGGTGTGGGCACGGTTACTATATATCGGTTTGCTTGCGCTAAAGTATCTGGTGAATCGGTGATTAAAAGACCGTTGCTCGTTGTGCGTTTAAGGACACTTTTTAAATCCTGCTCTTCTACCTCCAACGTAAAATCTTTGCCCTGATTTAATTCGTCAACACGTTTTTTGTTGATGTCAAATCCAATGGTAGGATATTTTTTTGCAAATTCAACGGCTAAAGGAAGGCCAACATAGCCAAGACCAATCACTGCAACACAAGGTGTATTTTTCATCATTGTTTTATTAAGTAGATACTTCTTTGAAGAATGCAAAGGTAAAAAAATGGAATGGCAATGGGTTTGTAATTCCGATAAAATTGGCAATTAACCCTTCAAGGGTTTTAAACCCTTGAAGGGTTATATTTCTAAAATAAAAAGCACATATAAGGAGAAGGGTTATTTTTTTCCTTTAAACAACACAGACAATACTACATAAAGAAAAATTACCATGGGAATAGCTACAAACCAAAAAGAAACCAATAAAACCACACTGAGCAATAAAAAAACGTAGCGTATGGAGTTTGATTTAAAGCTTTTGGTTTTAAATTTTAAAGAAAACAAAGGAATTTCAGCATTGAGCAAATAACAACTAAGAACCGTAAGTGCAATCAAAATCCAAGGATTTAAAATAAGTTGAAAAGCAATTTCAGAAGGTTGGTAGATTAAAATAAGAGGTAAACTGATAATAAGCAACGCATTAGCAGGAGTTGGAAGCCCAATAAAAGAAGACGTTTGCCTTACATCCATATTAAATTTTGCCAATCGGTAAGCCGATGCCAAAACGATAAGTAAACCTAACAAAGGAATAAAGGTATCGGTATCTAAGTAAAAATGGACTTCTGACCATAAATTTATCGGTGTAGGACTAATACCCGACATAAAAAGCAATTGCACCATAAAAATTCCGGGCACTAGTCCGCTGGTAATCATATCGGCAAGTGAATCGAGTTGTAGCCCTATGCCACTTTCCACGTGTAAAACTCTTGCTAACATACCATCAAAAAAGTCAAAGAAAATACCCAAAACCACAAATCCGGCAGCAAAAGGAAGCTCCCCTTGCAGCGCATAAATGGTAGCAATACATCCACAAAGTAAATTACATAAGGTAATGGCATTTGGAATTTGTTTTTTCATGGAAGGCAATTTATATTTTGTAAAAATAGTAAACTATTTTCGTCTAAGGCAAATTAGAAACAATATCTACGTAAAATTGCAGTTTAATAATTGAAAAAAAATCGATATTTGCATCAAAACCTGTCCTTGAAAAAGAAGTTATTTTTGCTATTATTTTTTAGCACCTTTATACTTTCCGCACAAACGGTAAGAAAGTACTCTAATGAGTTTATGAATATAGGTGTAGATGCTCGTGCTTTAGGCATGGCAAATGCCGTTACCGCCGGCACAAACGATGTAAATTCAGGCTATTGGAATCCGGCGGGGTTAGTACACCTGGAAGATAACCAACTCTCTTTAATGCACTCCTCTTACTTTGCTAATATAGCTACCTATAACTATGCTGCATTTGCAAAACCTTTAGATGACAGAAGCGCTATAGGTTTTTCAGTCATTCGTTTTGGGGTGGATGATATCTTAAATACTACCCAACTTATTGACCAGCAAGGTAATATTGATTATAACCGCATTAGCTTATTTTCAACAGCAGATTATGGCTTTACGTTTTCCTATGCTAGAAAATTACCTTTAGACGGTTTAAATTACGGTGTAAATGCTAAAGTAATTCGCAGGATAATTGGAAAATTTGCTTCCTCTTGGGGTTTTGGATTTGATCTAGGCATTCAATTTGTAAAAAACGACTGGATGTTTGGCATAATGGCGCGTGATATTACCACCACATATAACATCTGGACCGTAGACGAAAAAGAATTTGCTACGGTACAAGCTGCTGTAGAGGGCCAAAACCAAGAATTACCTGAAACTACTGAAATAACCATTCCAAAACTACAAATAGGCATGGCACGCCGGTTTGATTTCAGAGGCGATTATTCCTTGCAAGCATCTGCTAATTTGAATATGCGATTTGCACAAACCAACGACATTATTTCAACCGAAAGTGTAAGTATTAATCCTGCATTAGGATTTGAATTTGGTTATATTGAGCTCATTTATTTACGAGCCGGAGTGGGTAATTTTCAAAATGCTCGACAACTGGATGGTAGCGAACAGGTTACTTTTCAACCCAACATAGGGGTTGGATTTCAATACAAAGGCATACAGATTGATTATGCTCTTACCGATATAGGCGATCAAAGCGTTGCCCTATACTCCAATGTGTTTTCGCTGAAAGTAGATTTGAGTATTTTTCGATAAATTTAAAGAAACCCCAAAAGAGAATGGATTTTTTCAAATAAAAACAACCTAAAACACAACACTTTTATCGATACACTAATTATTCATTTCTTTTCGCTATAACCGCAAAGAAGTTTGTAATTCACAAAACCTATCTTATCTTTAAGCCATAAAACACAATTGCTTTTATGAAGAATGTACTTTTAGCCATTGCCTCCGGTATTCTACTTTCTTTTGGCTGGCCTACGTGGGGATTTCCAATACTTTTATTTTTCGGTTTTGTACCCTTGCTTTTAGCAGAGAGATCCATTCGCCTGTCTGATAAAAAACGAAAAGGAATACGTGTTTTTCTTCTAGCCTACCTCACGTTTTTTCTTTGGAATGTTATTAAAACCAACTGGCTTTGGTTTTCCTCGGAATTTGGTGGTGCTTTTGCCATACTGGTAAATTCGCTATTGATGGCGATCGTTTTTTTACTCTTTCATCATTTTGCCAAGCGAACAACCTTTTTTATCTCCTCGGTGTTTTTAGTTTGTCTTTGGATTTGCTTTGAAAAAATGCACCTCAACTGGGAATTTTCTTGGCCTTGGCTAAATCTGGGTAATGGTTTTTCAGAACACATTACTTGGATACAGTGGTATGCCTTTACAGGAACTTTTGGTGGGACATTGTGGATTTGGCTCGTAAATTTTGGTGTGGTAAAAAGCATTATTCTGTATCAAGAACACCATAAAAAAGAAATTCTTATTCGCGGAGGTATAAAAACTGTCCTCTACATTTTTGTACCTATAGCCATTTCTTTAATACTATTTTATACCTATGACGAAAGCGGGGAAAAAGTAAACATCGTAGTATTACAACCCAATATCGATCCGTATTCCGAAAAGTACAATGTCTCTAATGACGAAATTGCATCCCAGCTTTTTGATCTAGCAGAAACTAAAATTACCCAAGAAACCGATTTTGTGCTTGCACCAGAAACCGTTTTTGCTTCAGAAGAACGCATAGAAGTATTTGAAAACGGTCCGTTAGCTACCCGCATTCGTGCCTTTAACAGTAAATATCCTAAATTACATTTTCTTTCCGGGGTATCCTTATATAAGGTATTTGATAACCCAGATGAGGTTACACCACAATCCAATCTTGCCAAAAGCGGTGTGTATTACAACACCTATAACTCTGCTTTTATGCTTAGCGCCAAGCCAAAAATGGATGTATATCATAAATCTAAATTGGTGGTAGGTGTAGAAAGTACTCCCTACGTTAGCATCATAAAACCCTTATTAGGCGATATTATGTTAGATTTGGGTGGCACGGTAGCGATGAAAACCACTCAAGAAAATAGAGGGGTTTTTTGGAGTGCTGACCAACGATTTAAAACTGGACCTATTATTTGCTATGAATCAGTTTATGGGGAGTTTGTTACCGGCTATGTACGAAATAATGCTAACTTCCTGTCTATCATCACTAACGATGCCTGGTGGGGTGAAACACAAGGCCACAAGCAGCATCTTAGTTTGGCAAGACTTCGCGCTATAGAAACACGCCGAGGAGTCGCCCGAAGTGCAAACACCGGAATTTCTGCCTTTATCAATCAAAAAGGTGAAATCACTTCTTCCTTAGCCTATAATACAAAAGGCGCATTAACAGGAAGTCTTTTCTTAAATGAAAAACATACGTTTTATGTGCAATACGGCGATTTCATTTACCGCATTGCGCTTTTTGTTTTGATTGGCGTTTTGCTCATCGCTTTTACAAAAAGACGAGGCGAAGTCCTATCGTAATAAACAAATACCTATGCTTTATTCTGTAGTAGCTTACTTAAAATTTTTACTTTCCTCCACCAATCAGCATGGCATACACTCCCCTTTTGTGTATGATTTAGTAACCAAATGCTTTTACGATACAAAAAAATATCAAGAATATTTTGTTTTAAATGCTTATAGAAACTCCCTTTTAAAGAGTGATGAAACCCTCCTTGTAACCGATTTTGGTGCTGGCTCCAAAGTATTTAAAAAGAACTTGCGAAAGGTAAAAGATATTGCAAAACATGCCGGAATTTCTAGAAAAAGACAACAACTTCTTTTTCGATTAAGCCATTACTTTTCAATTAAATCTTCACTAGAGTTAGGAACTTCTTTGGGACTGGCTACTATTGCTTTAGCTGTTAATAAAAATAATACAATTACCACTATTGAAGGCTGTGAGAATACGGCAAAAGTTGCTAAAAAAAAGTTAGACGCTATTGGTATTAACTCCGTACAAATTCACGTGGGTGATTTTGAAAAAATACTTCAAAAATTTACTAACACTACTTTTGATATTGTTTTTGTGGATGGGAACCACAATAAAGACAGCACCCTTACTTATTTTGAACTTTTACTTCCGCTTGCCCATAATGACACTCTATTTATTTTTGATGACATTTATTGGTCAAAAGGAATGACTGAAGCTTGGAAAGAAATACTTAGACATCCAAAAGTAACAGTAAGTATAGACACTTTTTATTGGGGATTGGTGTTTTTTAGAAAAGAACAAAAAAAAGAAACTTTTACCGTACGTTTGTAACATTAGGAAGTAAATAACGTCCAATAAAGCAAAACAAATCGCAGGTATTTATACTTCGCAAACCAACGATTTTATATGAGTTTAGTTATAAAAATAAGACAGATTACTCGTGATTTTAAAATGGGTAATGAAATATTGCACGTATTAAAAGGTATTGATTTAGACATAGAACGTGGTGAATATGTAGCATTAATGGGACCTTCAGGTTCTGGAAAATCTACCTTAATGAACCTTTTGGGTTGTTTAGACACCCCTACTTCTGGAAGTTATGAGTTAAATGGTGCTAATGTAAGTAAAATGACTGACGATGCATTGGCAGAAATAAGAAATAAAGAGATTGGGTTTGTTTTTCAAACCTTTAACTTACTGCCAAGAACCACCGCACTGGAAAATGTGGCGCTACCTATGGTTTATGCCGGAGTGGGTAAAAAGGATCGCATTAAACGAGCAAAAGAAGTTTTAACTGATGTAGGACTTGCAGACCGAATGGAACATAAGCCTAACGAACTTTCCGGTGGACAACGGCAACGGGTAGCTGTAGGAAGAGCATTAGTAAACAAACCATCCATTATTCTGGCAGATGAACCAACAGGAAACCTAGATTCTAAAACCTCGGAGGAAATTATGATGCTCATTGACGCCATTCACCAAGCCGGTAACACCGTAATTGTAGTAACCCACGAGGAAGAAGTAGCACAAAGAGCCAAGCGCGTGATTCGTTTACGTGACGGCAGGGTGGAAAGCGATACTAAAAAAATTAAATAATAGAATACTTTCTATAATTTGATATAACCCTATCCAAAAAAAAAATCGAAAGTACTTGATGCTTTGATTTTTTTTTATAAAGTCAATTAAAACCTTAGGATGTTTTACTTTCATAATCCAAATATCCTTTGACTCCCGGAGTATAAAAAGTGTCTTTATCCCATTCGGAAAGGGGTAAATCTTGCGAAAAACGTTCTACCAAATCTGGATTGGAAATAAAAGGTTTCCCAAAAGCTACCAAATCGGCATCTCCGTCTTCAATAACCGCATTTCCTTTTGCTTGGTCAAAAGCAGAATTTATCATTAAAGTGCCTTTGTACAAGGGTCGATATCGCTTTGCAATTTGTGTTACGGCAAATGGCACTTCCGAAACATCATTAAATGGCTCTGAAAGATGCAGATATGCAAGATTATAATCATTTAACTTTTTGATAATATAATCAAATGTTGGGATTGTTTCTTCATCCATTGTCATTCCAAAAATACCGTGAAGTGAAGGATTTAATCGAAGCGCTATTCTGTTTTCCGGCATTACTTTTTTTATAGCGTCTATGGTTTCAAAAAGGATTCTTGAGCGATTTTCCATGCTTCCTCCGTAAGCATCTTTACGATGGTTAGAAGTGGCATTAAAAAATTGGTGAAATAGATAGCCATTTGAAGAATGAATTTCTACGCCGTCAAAACCTGCTTCCATAGCATTTTTAGCTGCATTAGCAAAATCTTTTATGGTGGTTTGAATTTCAACAATCGTCATTTCTTTGGGGGTAACCGTATCTTTCAGTCCTTCCGGAGTATACGATTTTGCTTTAGGATTTATAGCAGATGGTGCTAAGGGTAATTCACCATTATGAAAATCAGGATGGGATATTCGCCCTACGTGCCATAGCTGTATAAAAATTCTACCTTTTGCCTGATGTACTTTTTGGACCACTTCTTTCCACCCTTCTACTTGTGCTTTAGAATATATTCCGGGTGTATGGATATAGCCTACTGCTCTTTCAGACACTGGAGAACCTTCCGAAATAATCAATCCCGCTGAAGCCCTTTGCGCATAGTATTTACCTTGCAAGGCTGCGGTAGGTTTATGTTCCGGATTGTCCGCTCGGCTACGTGTCATAGGTGCCATAACCATACGGTTAGGAAGTTGCAAATCTTGGAGTAAGTATTTTTGTAATAAAGCTTGTTCTTTTTTCATATTATGCGTTAAGTTTAGCAATTAATTTCTCAGCCACTAGCGAAGAAGATGCGGGATTTTGTCCGGTAATTAAAAGGCCATCTTCCACAGCATACGGTTGCCAATCGCCTATTTTACTATAAACTCCTCCGTTTTCTTTCAGCATATCTTCCAATAAAAAAGGCACTATTTCTGTTAGTTGTACCGCCGCTTCTTCTTCATTAGTAAAACCAGTTACTTTTTTAGCATTCACTAAGGCTTTTCCGTCTCTTCCTTTAACGTGTTTTAGAACTGCCGGAGCATGACACACAAAAGCTTGTGGCTTATTAAGCTTGTTGAAATTTTCAATAAGTGCTATGGAGGTTTTGTCTTCTACCAAATCCCACAAAACGCCATGACCACCGGGATAAAAAACTGCATCATAATCATTTACAGAAATGGAATTCAGTTTGTGCGTATGTGCTAATATTTGTTGTGTTGCTTGGTCATTTTTAAAACGCTTGGTTGCTTCGGTAGCGGCATCTTCTGTGTCGCTTGTTGGATCAATAGGCGGCTGTCCACCTTTTGGCGATGCAAGTGTAACTTCAAATCCTTTGTCTTTTAGTATATAATAAGGAGCTGCAAATTCCTCCACCCAAAATCCTGTTTTGTGTCCGGTTGACCCTAAAGAATCATTGCTTGTGAGAACAAATAGTATATTTTTCATAATTTTACTTTTTTAAATAACAGAGCAAAAGTAAGCATATAAGAAATGGTAGTTGTTGATGTAGGTTAATAAAAAAAGTTAATTACTGTTAATGGTTTGAGAGTTCTTTTCTAATCCGGCTAAGGCTTTCCAGTTGAATGCCTAAATAATTTGCTATTTGATGGTTCGTTATGCGCTCTTCAATTTTTGGATAGGTAGTGCAAAACTCCACATAACGTTCCGTAGTATTTTTTTGTAAAAAAGATAATATTCTACTTCGAAGCGAAACAAATGCTTTGGTGGTAATAATTCGAAAAAAACGTTCAAATTTAGGGATGCGAATAAATAAGGTTTCTAAAGCATCTTTTTGAATGCCCAATAAAATTGAATCTTCTATTGCCTCTATATACAATTGTAAAGAAGTTTCCTCAAAAAATGCCTGAAAATCACTAATCCACCAATCTTCAATTGCAAATTGTAGTATGTGTTTGTTGCCTAATTCATCCGAATAATAGGCGTTTAAACATCCTTTAACCACATAATATTGGTGGTTTACTTGTTGGTTGGGCTGTATTAAGAATTCTTTTTTCTTCAACGTATAAAGTTGAAGAATTCCCTTGAATTCCTCCTTTTCAAAGGCTGTCAATTGGATGTGTTTTGAAACCTGTTGTAAAATAGTTTTATACATATAGGGAAGTAAATACCGATAAAGCTAGGATTGTAAAATTATGTTTTAAAAGAAAACTTAAGAAATGCCATTGCCCCCTCATGGGATTGCTATGCAAATTTATTAAAATTAAAGGAATTGGCAGTAAGGAAGCTAGAGAAACATAGACTATATGAACGATTTATTCGGTTTTTTTAAATATTCTCATTATTTGCGCTATGTAACAAGTAAATTTATAGGAATATTTTAACTAATTTTAAAATTTTACAACCAACAATTTATACTATTGAATACAAAAATAAAAACAAAAAGCTACATCATTGCTCTTGCTTGGCCGGAAACGCTTTGTAAAAAAGCTGGTGCCTGGTATGACGGTATAATGCAAAACATTGGCGTTTGTAAAAACCATTACTATCGTGTTGGACATGCAGCACTAGTTTTAGTAAATGGGGAAAACGGCAACTGCCACTATTTTGATTTTGGGCGTTACCACGCTCCTCACGGGCATGGGCGTGTGAGGGATGAAGAAACCGATCACGAATTAAAAATACATACCAAAGCCTCTTTTTCACTTTCCGGAGGATTAGAAAATTTTGAAGAAATTTTAAACGAATTAAAACAAAATACTGCTTGTCATGGTACTGGAAGTTTATATGCATCTTATGGTTTAATTAATTTTATAAAAGGATTTGAAGCGGCAAAACAACTTCAAGAAAATAGTCCATTGCCTTATGGACCATTTCTTTGGAAAGGCACTAATTGTTCGCGTTTTGTTCGTACGGTTATTATTTCAGCAAATCCAACTTTAGAACATTTAGCAAAAATTTCATTCCCTTGGATGCTTACTCCCACTCCCGGTCATAATGTAAACGCATTATCTAATAAAAAAATAATCGGCGAAAGCCAAGAAGTATTCACATTAGCATCTAATTAAAATCAAATAATGACTATACCCAAAACACTTCCTGCACCAAACAAACCGGCACATCTTTCACACCAAATACAGTGGTTGGCAGGCGAAGGTGCCGGGTCTTGGTTTTTAATTGTTTTAGAAAAAAATCAATATAAAATAACGAGGTACGCAGCAGAAGGGACTATAGAATGTGAAGGTATTTTTGAAATTGAAAATGACCAAACTTTTGATATTTTCCAAGAATATTCATTCACATATATAAGTCATTGTAAAAAGGTTACTATTGTTCAAAATAATACTGTTATTACATTTAAAAGAATTTAATTTTTACAATTAAATACCCTTAATATTCAATTTTGGTTACCACCCTTTTAAGGATTAATTTTAATAAAATTCGATTCGAAAAGCATTTTATATTCAATAATAACAATTTTAAAACCTATTAAAATGAAAAAGAACACCCAGAATACAGATTTTACTAAACTCAAAGCCGTTTTTGTAAACTGCACCTTAAAAAAATCACCTACACTAAGTCACACACAAGGATTGATGGATGTTTCCAAGCAAATCATGAAATCTGAAGGTGTAGAAGTGGAAACCATCCGTCTTGTAGATTATGACATCCCCGTTGGCGTTCAGCCAGACATGACGAAAGAAGGAGAAACAACAGATGCATGGCCTAAAATTTATAAAAAAATTAAGAAGGCAAATATTCTCATCATAGGTTCACCCATTTGGTTGGGGGAACGATCTTCTATAGCTTCAAAACTTATAGAGCGTCTTTATGCCATGAGTGGCTTACAGAATGAAAAAGGACAATATGTCTATTATGGGAAAGCCGGGGGTTGTATTATAACCGGTAATGAAGATGGCGTTAAACATTGCGCCATGGGAATTTTATATGCCCTACAACACTTAGGATACAGCATTCCGCCACAAGCAGATGCCGGTTGGATTGGTGAAGTAGGACCCGGTCCAAGTTACGGAGATACCGAATGGAATGGTAAAAAAATAGACCCTCCCGTTGGCATTAATTCTGAATTTACCAATAGAAATACCACTTTTATGACTTATAATCTTTTACATCTTGCTAAAATGCTGAAAGATCAGGGTGGATATCCAGCTTATGGAAACTCCAGGAAAGAATGGGATGATGGCACTAGATGGAATTTTGAAAATCCGGAGTATCGTTAATCACAGTTTTATTCAACAAGATTTACTTATGAAAAACCGTTTTTTAGATGTACACAACGTAATAAGTGAAATGAGCAAGGAAACTTGGAAAAACATTCAAGGTTTCACCTTTTTAAAAGCATTAACGCTCTCTATTATGGCGGGTGCTTTTATTACTTTTGGCGCCCTGTTTTCAGTATTAATTTCAGCAGGAGTAAAAACCACCGGATTAGTACTTCTTCTTCAAGGATTTGGTTTTTCGGTCGGATTTTTTATGGTAATTCTTTCCGGTGCCCTCTTGTTTACTGAGACAAATGTTGTTTTACCGGCTTCATTATTACATTGCACCACAAAACAACTTGCTTTAGGAGCACTTAAATTTTGGTTTGTTGCTATTTTAGGGAATATTATTGGGGCTTATATTGCGGGTCAATTAATACATTATGCACAACAATATCCTCCAGATGTTATGGAGGGCCTTTCGCATATTATTGAAAAAAAAATGTACTATTACCGCGGTCACGATGCCCATCATTGGTTTCAAGCGGTAGTTTCTGGTATGTTTGGTAACTGGCTAGTGGGAATGGCAGCTGTTTTTGCGCTTATGGGAAAAACTATTATTGGAAAATACCTGCCTATTTTTTTAGCGGTAAGCTTATTTGTGGCAGCAAACTTCCAACACAGTCCGGCAAATATGGGTTATTTTTCTTTGATAATGCCTACCGGGAATGGACCTGGCTGGGAAAATGCAATTTTATGGAACTTAATTCCCGCAGCAATTGGCAATATATTAGGTGGTACTTTTCTGGTAGCACTTCCTTTTTGGTATGCCCTTAGCTCCCATCGCAAAAAATAATTTGCTTAAATTTAGAGACTTTTTACTTTAAAAGTCCCCTTTTATAAATCTAAACCAAACCAACAAAAATATGACTAGAATACACGTAATTCAACCGGAAAATGCCGAAGGAAGACTTAAAGAAATTTATAAAGAAATTGAGCAAAAACGAGGGCAACTTGCAGAAGTGCATAAAATACAAAGCTTAAGACCGGAAAGTATTGTTAAACATATTGATTTATACATGGAAATTATGTTTTCAAAATCGGAACTATCGCGAGCCCAACGCGAAATGATTGCTGTCGTGGTTTCGGTTGCAAATCAATGTAGTTATTGCGCTACCCACCACGGGAGTGCCTTGCTTCATTACTGGAAAGATTTGGAAAAAGTAGCTCTCTTAAAAAGCAACTTTCATAAGCTTGCTCTTTCAGAAAAAGAGATGGCTCTATGTGAATTTGCAAAAACCCTTACCCTACATCCTGAAACAAACAATCAAGATGATATCACCCAGAAGTTAAAAACTCTTAATTTAAGCGATTCTGCCATTTTAGATGCTACCTTAGTGGTTTCTTATTTTAATTTTGTAAACAGAATGGTTTTAACCTTAGGCGTTTCGTTAGAGACTGACGGTGGTAAAAATTATAAATACTAATACAGTATATTGTTATTTTTTACTTAAAACTCCATTCTTTCTTTACACCAAAAACTTATTATATTTATGAAATTTGATGCAATTATTATTGGCACAGGGCAAGCAGGGCCCTCTTTGGCAGCTAGTCTAGCAAAAAACGGACTCAACGTTGCAATCCTTGAAAAAGGAAGTCTTGGAGGCACATGTGTAAACGTTGGTTGCACTCCTACAAAAGCCTATGTAGCAAGTGCAAGAAGAGCTTTTATTGCTAATAATAGCACTGATTTAGGTGTAGAAATAAATGGAAGCGTTCATATTAATCTAAAAAAAATAAAAGAACGAAAAGATAAAATAATACAAGATTCAAGAAGCGGTCTGGAAGAAATGTTTAGCAGCATTGAAAACATAACCCTAATAAGAGGAAAAGGTCGATTTACCGATTCACATTCTGTGGAAGTTAACGGTAAAATTTATACCGCTGAAAAGATATATATCAACGTAGGAGGAAAACCAAGAATACCTGATGGTTTTAAAGAGACCCCTTTTTTAACTAATGAAACTATATTAGACTTAGAAGAAATACCTGAACACCTTATTATTGTGGGCGGTGGGTATATAGGACTGGAATTCGGGCAAATGTTTCGTCGCTTTGGCAGTAAAGTAACTATTTTGGATCGCGGCGATTATCTTCTAAAAAATGAAGACCCTGAATTTGGTAAAGCCATTGCTGAAATTTTCAAAAAGGAAGGCATACATATTCAGTTACAATCCGACTGCATCAGTGCAAAGAAATCTGGAAACCAAATAGAAGTTACCGCAAATTGTTCAACAGGTAGCCCTACAATAAAAGGCTCTCATATTTTACTTGCCACCGGAAGAATACCCAATACCGATGATTTGGGCTTAGGTAAAGCAGCAATAGAAACAGATAAAAGAGGATATATTAAGGTAAATGACCAACTTCAAACCAATATAAAACACATTTGGGCATTGGGAGATTGTAATGGGCAGGGCGCATTTACGCATACCGCATACAACGATTTTCAAATTGTAAATTCCCATCTTTTTGAAACAAAAAAAAGGTATCTATCTGACCGATTTTTATGTTATGCCGCTTTTATTGATCCTCCACTTGCAAGAGTAGGAATGAATGAAACTGACATAAAAAATGCCGGAATTAACGCAAAAGTAGCTAGCAGACCGATGTCAAAAATAGCAAGAGCCAAAGAAATGGGGGAAACCCAAGGAATGCTCAAAATTTATGTGGAAACTGCAACCGATAAAATTTTAGGTGCAACATTTTTAGGCACCGGAGCAGATGAATATATTCATACCATCATAGACCAAATGTATGCTAAAGCACCGTATTCAGTTATTAGAGACGCCATACACATACACCCAACCGTAAGTGAATTACTTCCTACTATGCTGGAGCACCCAAAACCTTTAGATTAAAAACGTAAATAATCGACTTCTTTATTCGTTTTAGCCACTACCATCCATTTTTAAACGAATCCTTTTTATTAAGTAGAATGTATAATTTTCATGAAAACCAATTTGAGAAAAAAACATTGTATATCTATCATATAGCAGATAACAAAGATTATCGAAAATGAAAAAGTATAAAGCATCTTAACTTTTTACTCATTTACATTATTTCAAACTCATTTTATTTTAGGAATTATTTTTTATTTTATAAGTAATACCCTCCAAATTAAATCTCTCCCACCAATTTATTTTTCTGCATTTTTTTAGCAAACTTAAATATGCTTTTAAATTATAAAGCATACAATCCTTTAAAAACAAACATTTTAACATAAATAATCAACAATTAATTTTTCGGAATACATAGAGAAAATTAAAATAAAATAAAAATTTTGTTAGTAAAGAAACCTTTTTAAGACTATTACCTCATAAAATTATTAATTAAATAATTCCAATCAAATAGAATAAAAATGACAAGAAGAAAAATCATAAAAACCACTCTAATAACAATAGGTGTTTTATTGGTAATAGGAATAGGTACTGGACTATACTTATTTAATATGCCACACCGAGATGTGCAAAACACCAAGTCGGACTATTTATTATCTGCAAATGAAATTGTACAGGAATATCTTAACGATAAGGATGCTGCAAATAAAAAATATTTAGACGCAGAAGGCGAATCCAAAGTTTTAGAAATAACCGGAACCGTAGCAAAAATAGACACCGATTTTAATGGTCAAAAAGTAGTGCTTTTACAATCCAATGAATCAAAATCCGGAGTAAGTTGTACATTTCCATTAGATTTTATAGAAGAAACTCCTATAGTCATAGGACAAACTCTAACCATAAAAGGAGTGATACGCTCTGGAGCAGAATACAATGAAGATTTAGACATGTATGAAAATGTACTTCTTGATAAATGTAGTTTAATAAATAATAAATAATCTTTTTTAATTAATTTTAACACGTAAATACCTATGAAAAATTCAGCAATTTTAATGTTTTTAATGACCGTAGTAACTCTTACTACAGCATTTGCACAATCAGGCGACAAATTAGTTAGCTCTGAAACACACATCAAATTCTTCTCCACTACCCCTGCAGAAGATATTGAATCTAATAATTTTAAATCTGTAAGTACTTTAAATGCATCTACCGGTGAAATCGTTTTTTCAGTTCCAATGCAAAGTTTTGAATTTGAAAAAGCCCTAATGCAAAAGCACTTTAACAGTGATAAATTTTTAGATACTTCAAAAAATCCGAAAGCTACTTTAAAAGGTAAGTTAGACAACTTAGAAGCAGTAAATTTTAATAAAGATGGTGTTTACAATGCCACCGTTACCGGCGATTTAACCATCAATGGGGTTACAAAACCAGTGACAGAAAATGTTACTTTTGAAGTAAAAGGAAGTGAAATATTATTGAATTCAAAATTTAATACCACTTTAGCGGATCATGAAATTGGTTTTTCTAAAGGGAAACCATCTACAAACATTGCTAAAACTGTAGAGGTTACCGTAGTAGCAAAATACAAACAGTAATTAACAATAATCCCCTTTATAATGAAAAAGTTATAAGATAAGTAGTCGGGAAAAATATATCTCGGCTACTTTTTGTAACTTTGGGGATATTAAACACCACCTCTTGAAAATGATAAAAGATTGTAATATAAACCTGACAGAGCTTCAGGATCTTTTGCTTAAATTAACAGATGAGCAATACCATCATAAGTCCGAAATACTCTCGGGTGCTTCCATTGGCCAACATTTAAGACATGTAGTAGAATTTTATGTTTGCTTACTTTTTGGTGCTTCAAAACAAAAAATAAATTACGGCAACAGAGAAAGAAATCTAGAAATTGAAACCAATAGAAAATTTGCCATCAATAAAATTATGGAAATCAAAAATCAACTAACAACATTAAACCTAAACCAACGATTGTTTCTTGAAATTGAAAGTTATGCTATGGATACAAGCATTGAAAGAGAGCTTCTTTATAATTTAGAACACAGCATTCACCATCAGGCACTTATTAAAGTGGGTTTGATAGAACAACATATTGGTGATTTAGTAACCGAAGAATTTGGTGTAGCACCTTCCACAATTAAATATAGAAAACAAATTCAATACTAGCATCTTTTATAAAAGTATTAGCACGATCCCATTTGTTTATGCAATTTTATTACATAACCTAACTTAAGGTTAAGCTTTTATTCTTTTCTTTTTAATAATTAGAAATCTTTAAACAAAAGAAATAAGTTTTCTATAAATGCAATCTTTGCCTAAACACCTTTCTCTCCTTATTTCTAGCCCAACACCTATCTTAAAAGTATAAATTCCAATTAAAAGTTAATTCGCAATACTTACAAAGAAGCTATTTTTGTTTCAAAAAATATACTTCAGAATCAGGATGAAATGCCATCCATGCAAACCAAAAACTGGTAACTGATGGTAAAATATTATCTTTTAAATCAAGAATTACAGCACTTTTAGAAGTTGAGGAATATTTTATTTTTAATGTCTTGCCTTGTAGAGTATCCATAAGAATACTATCCCCTACTTTTTCTAATTCTGAAAAAGGATACGCCTTAAACGTATGGCCAATCTCTATACCTATAATCGTTTCTTTTGCCTGAAAACGATCGTCGGTATGATTTACAGAAAAATAAAGTTGTGAAGAAGTATCGTATCCCGGATAAGGATTTTGGTTATAGTTTCTATAAAACCCAGTTTCTTCCGAGAGGACTAATGTATTTGGATAAGATTCTTTCCAATCTTTCCAGGTGGTCATCTCAATTGGTATTATTTGCAAGGAGGCTCCAACCATTGGTCCGGAAACTGCTCGGTATAGTAATTGTGACCACAAAGATTCGGTTTCTCTATCATAAAGTAACACATCGCTATTATATAAGAGACCGGATACCCCAAATGTAGCAGGCTTATTTTTTATTTTAGCATCAAAGGCTAATCCACTTCCACAAAGTGGACAATAGGTAATTACTACCGGCTTTTCATTAAAATAATCATTTACAATTTCGTGATAGTTAAGAATTTTTATGGGATACGCTTTTGCTATGCCATTAAGGTAAACGCCCAAAACCCTATCTTGAGGTGAAAGTGGTGATTCCTGAGTATTTAAAAACTTTGGTAAATTAATAGATGGAATTCCATCTTTTGGCGGACCACCACCTTTAATTTCTGATTTTGGCAGTATGGAATTGCTTATATCAAATCCATTTTTATTTTGAGCTTTACTGTTGAGCTGCAAAATAATTAAGGCTAAAAACCATATATGTGTCTTCATAAATTATTAGTTTTAAAATAAGAAATAGGAAATGTTATTATATTCAGAATATATTCTCCAGATACTCTTTATTCAAGAAAAGATAAAACTGGTTTACATACAAAAAAGGCTAACTAAAATATATCTATTTCAGTTAGCCGGTTTTTTAAAAATTATTTAAATTTTTAAGCAGTTTCTAATTTTCTGCCACTAAAAACATCATCTATTTCTGTATGAAATATGTGGTTTGCATAGTTGCTAATGGTTTTTACCGATATTGCTAATATTATACCTAAGATATTTTTTTCAGAATATCCTGCATCTAAAAAAGCTTTTGCTTGTGCTGTTGTTGGATTTCCTCTACTCTCAAACATAATTTTAGTGAAGTTGGAGAGTGCTTTTAGTTTTGTGTCCGGAATTTCAATACCATCTCGAATTGCATTGGTAACTTCTACCGGGGTTTTAGAAACATTATCAGCTAAAAAGCTATGCGCAGCTGCACAATAACCGCACTCATTTGCCATGCTTATGGTTACAAAAACCACTTCCTGCTCCGCTGGCGTGAAACCGGCTTCTTTTCTAAAATAGGCATATCCAGTATCATAAGTGTCTTGCAATCCGGGCAGATTTACCATGTTTTTATACATATTAGGTATCATGCCAGCACCTTTCTTAGCTCTTTCTAATAACGCTTTTTGCTGTTCATTAGCAGTTTCAAGAGTTATTGAATTTAATCCGATTTTAAATGTGTTGTTAGACATACTTTATTTGTTTTTATTAATTTTATTAGTCGGATTTTTTATTAAAAAATTACAGATTTTTAATAAAATGCAAGTCTCTTAGCTTATTTCTTTTAAATTATTATATGGAAAGATTTAGCTTTTCTTAATTCAAGAACAAAAATAAATGTCCAAATCACGTCAAGTCAGAAATTTATAAAAACCTATTTATTGATGAAGGTTTTAATAGAATGACATGGGGAATAAATTTAAAAAATCGATTTTTAAACCAAGGTATTTATTTAAAAATAAAGAGATTGAAGAATTAATTTTCTTTAAAAACAACCATACTTGCTTTAACACCGGTATTTAAATTCCATTGGTTTTCGGTAAGTAAATTATTGTTTTCATCATACATCTTGAAGTGGGCTGTATTCGGACCGGAAGTGCCTTGGTTTAGAGCTAAAAATTGTATAACATTTCTGCCTTCTTGTAAGTCGATTACAAATCGTTGAAAATCTGCTCTTAAATTTACGGTATGTACAATCACGTGATCGTTAATAAGAATACTCACTTTATCACCATCCACATATTGGTGGTCTCTGCAAAGAATTTCTACATATTTACTTTTTGTGCCAAACGTTCCTAAAAGTTGTCCTTTACTAAATTCTTCACTAATTTCATTGTCTTTAGTTAACCAACTTGGCTTGTAGTCAAATTTTTTAGTCATCAAACCATGGTCTGTATTCATGTCAAAATTCTTTTCTTTATTTTCAGAAAGAGGTTTAGTTTCATCTGGTTTGTTTAAAAAACTAGAATTGTTAGATAATCCCGTATTTTTGTTTGGTGTAAGTAATGGTGTGTTTAAAGTAGAATTAATGTCTTCTGCATTTATAGGGGTACTAAAACCACTTGAATTATCAATTTGTGCATATGCACTTATGCTTAATATAACGATGAAAAATAAAAGAAAAAACCGATTCATAAATCAAAGATTTAGGGGCAAAATTAACTAATCTTTCTAAACACATTTCTGAAAGTAGCGTTAATTTTATTACAAATATCAAGCCAAAAGAAATTGAATAGCTAATATGTAGCTTGTGTGAATAAAAACTTACATAATCCGTTTAATTATTTTTGTTTTCGTTTTAAAAAATAATGATCTAAGGAAAACTTTCCACTACCTGTTAAAAATAAAACCAGATAAATAATCAAATACATCAAAGCCATTTCTTTTCGTTGAAAAGGGTCTGGAGCAAGAACTACAAAGAAAGCAACCGCCATCGTAATTGCAAGAGGGATAGCAGCTAACCTTGTTCCTAATCCTACAAGAATTAATACGGAACAAATAACTTCAGCAAAAACAACTAAAGTAAAACTCGCCTCTACTCCCAACCCAATAGGATCACCAAATGCGATAGGCTCAGAACTAAACAGTTGCATTAATTTTGGAATTCCGTGGGTAAGCATTAACATTCCGACTCCAACACGTAAAACAAATAATGCTATATCGGTATTTCTTAAATTCAGAATAGTGGAATAGGATTTACTCATCGTTACAGAAGGTTTGGTTATAAATTTCAATGTACAAAAAAAAGGAATAACTTTTATATGGTTCTGTAAAAGTAAAATTAACATAAAATTATGTGTTAATTCCTTGTTATTTAAAAGTTTATATTATTTAATTTACGATATTTATAAAGTATTTAAAAAGAAAAAGAGATGAATAATTTAAAATCCCCACCTAAGGAAGCTTTATTTAGTAAAATGGAAGCTAAATACAAAGGTCTGATGGAACGTGCGTACAATCTTAAACAAACCGATGATAGTTTGAGTGATATTTTTTATTTTGAAGCCGACCAATTGCTCCAGGAATTAAATGATTTAAAAAATGACTTGACTTTAGCTTAGTTTTTCTGAATGGCTTTTCAAAAGGAAATTTATTTTTAAATCCTCTAAAATATTGATTCCTAATTATTGCGCAAAATAAAAAAGCACAACAAATTCTAAACTTAAGCATTAAGGTAACTTTCATTCTCCATCAAGTAGCCCATTTTATTTACATGGAATTCTAAAATTAATTATTCCGAAAATTAATATGCATATTTTAAGTACTTCAAGTAAAAAACCATTTACTTTTTATTTTCATTATTGTCTTTATCTTTTTTTATCTGTCTTCGCCATAAAAAATAAAACAATACCATACAAATCGGTAAAATAATATATACTGTTATATCAAACCAATTATTAAGGTTAATAGGGCTATTATTTTGCGAACTTGGCACATGTGTTGGCTGCTGTGCGTAACCTAAACCACCGAATTCTATGGTTAAAAATACTGTCACGGAGTTTGTAAAAAAATTGCTGTGATTTTTCATTAGATACTTATTTTATAAAAAGGTATGGCTTTTATTTTAAAAAAAAGAATTAAAATTATTTTTTAGCAATTTATTAATAGTTATGCTTATAGAAATAAAACAAGCCTAGTATCATAGGTAACCCATAGAAATGTCTTGTATTTTTTATTTTTTTGGCTTATTCTATTTTTTTCTTGTTGGAAGTCACAAAATTTCAATGGATAAAAGATAAGATGTTTTTTGAAGTAAATTTTTTAAAACTAAAAATAATTTTTAAATTTTATTCCTCTTCTACCGAGTACGAATCATATTGTTTTAAAAGATATTTTATTAAATCGGTGGTTGTAATGATTCCGGTTAAATGCCCGTCTTTTAATACCGGCAAGGCATGAAACTCTTTAGAAGCAAGTATTTCTGCGGCTTCTTTTATGGTTGTATCTTCCGTTATGGTAATAATTTTTTTTGTCATTACTTGGCTTATATCAAACATATCATACACCACTACATCAATTTCTTCATCATCATATACAGCATCGGCAAATGAAATTCGCAATAAATCGGTATAGCTTAGCATGCCAACTATTTTAGTGCCATTAACCACCGGTATATGCCGAATGTTATGTTTTTTAAACAATTTTTCGGCCTTAGTAAGAGGATCACTTAAATTTAATTTTATGACATTTTTAGTCATAATGGTACTGATGGGAACTCGCTTTTTCATGACTTATAGGATTTATTTTGCATTTAAAGATACTTAAAACAATGGAATATATTCTGATAAAAATCATAATATAACACTCTATTGTTAATCTTTTCTTAAGGGTGTGCTTCTTATTCTTAATCCTTTTGCTATGCAAACATTTTCCATTAGATTCGCAAGAATAGAATAATTGTTACTAATTAAAAATTAAAATTATGAGCCAAGTAAAACAAAAGGACACTGTAAAAGTACATTACACCGGAAAATTAGAAAACGGGCAAATCTTTGATAGCTCGATAGAAAGAGAACCGCTTGAATTCACTTTAGGTAAAGGTCAGCTTATACCAGGTTTTGAAAATGGTGTTTTAGGTATGAAAGTAAGTGAAAAGAAAACGATAAAAATTCCACATACCGAAGCTTACGGAGAAGTGAAAAAAGAACTTTTTCAAGAAGTGGATAAAGATAAACTACCGGAAGAACTAAAACTGGAAATAGGTATGGCTTTAGTTTCTAAATCCTCGGATGGCTCTGAAAGACAATTAATTGTTTCTGAAATTAAAGACGAAACCATTGTTGTAGATGCAAACCACCCTTTGGCTGGAAAAGATTTACTATTTGATCTTGAAGTTATCGCTATTCAATAAGTGTAAATGGAAGTAGGGTGTTGACGTGTGTTTTGTACATTTCTCACTTTAACATCCTTATTTTTTTCAAAGAAAATAATTTTGGTAGTTAGCCCACACTTACGCCAAATAAATAACCTATCAACGCAGTGATTCCCATTGCTATCGTACCCCAAAAAGTGATTCGGAGTATCGCATTTTTTATATTTGAACCTCCTGCTTTTGCGGCAACAGTTCCTAAAATAATTAAAAACAACAATGCAAATACATACTGCAAATACACCATTTGTTTTACAGAAGCCGCTAATGCAACTAATACAGGCAAAATACCTCCAAAAACAAACGCCGCTCCTGATGCAAACGCTGCCTGTAATGGTTTGGCTTGTGTAATATAATTTATCCCTAACTCATCTCTTGCATGAGCTCCTAAGGCATCATGCGCAGTTAATTGTTCTGCAACTTGAAGAGATAAGTTTTTATCTAACCCCCTATTTTCATAAATTTTAGCTAATTCATGTAATTCTGCTTCTGGAGTTTCTTTCAATTCCCGCATTTCTCTTTGTAGGTCTGCGGTCTCGATATCTGATTGTGAACTTACAGAAACATATTCACCGGCTGCCATAGACAAGGCACCTGCTACTAGTCCGGCCACTCCAGCAAGAACAATTGGTTCTCTAAAATCAGATGCTGCTGCCACACCTATGATAATACTGGCGGTGGATAATATCCCGTCATTAGCTCCTAAGATGGATGCTCGCAACCATCCACTTCTAATTACGTAATGTTTTTCGTCCTTCATTTTTGTAAAATAAAATTTGTGATTTGCAACTTCCTATTGTTATAAAAATTAGTGTTGGAAGTCTTCTAAATTAAAAAAAGTTCAGGATTTTACTTCTGAACTTTTTAAATATATAAATAATGCTATTACTGTAGTTTGACATTGATTGCATTAAGTCCTTTCATTCCTTGCTCCACTTCAAACACCACTTTATCATTTTCTTTTACACTGTCAATAAGTCCATTAACATGAACAAAGACACTATCTTCAGAGTTTTCTAATTTTATAAAACCATAGCCTTTTTCGGTATTGAAAAAAGAAATTTTTCCTTTTTTAATGGGATCTTCTTTTTCTTCCGGCTCTCGTTTTGGAACACCAAGCTCAATATCCTCTGCGTTTATTTTAATTTTCTTTGAAGGATCCATTGGTGTAGAAGATAAATTTCCATATTCATCTACATAAGCATACATATCGTAGCTTGTTTTTTCAGGATTGTCTTTCTTTTCGCGTTTTCTTTTATCTTTATCTTCTTTACGCTTTTGTTTAAGCTTTTCTCTTTCGTTCTTGTTGTATGTTTGTTGTGATTTTGCCATAAATTAATAGAAATGGCAACTGTTTTATTGCAGGATGTAAAAGTACTAAAATATAAGCACTTATTTTTAAATGATACGATAAATATTTTTATCACTAAAGAGTAATGAACCGCATATTGTATTTGCTTTCTTTTTTTTTTTAATTATACATACTAAAAATTATTTTAAGCAATGCAATCATTTGTAATTCCTATCTTTGAAAATATCTTTTTAAACAACTCTTATGAAAAAAAAATCATCCCTTTTATTGATTTTCCTAGTGTTCGCTTCAACTTTTATTTTTGCACAGGAAAAAGAGGCATTTATTGAAAATGTAATGAAGGAAGCTTTTGAAAACTCACAACTAGAACAACTAGCGCATGAACTTCTTGATGAAATAGGTCCTAGATTGGTAGGAAGTCCACAAATGAAAAAAGCAAATGATTGGGCAGTGGTAAAATTTTCGGAATGGGGAATTCCTGCCTCAACCCAACAATATGGCGAGTGGCGGGGATGGGAACGCGGTGTGTCGCATATCGATTTATTAGAACCCAGAGTAAAATCTTTAGAAGGAATGCAACTTGCATGGAGCCCTGCTACTCCCAAAAATGGTACTGTGGCTGAAGTTATTTTACTTCCTAAAATCATCCAAGATTCTATTAGTTTTTCAACCTGGATGGCTACCCAAGTGAAAGGTAAATTTATATTGGTTTCTATGCCGCAAATGACTGGAAGACCAGATTATAATTGGGAAGAATTTGCAACACCGGAATCCTTAAAAAAAATGAAAGAAGCAAGAACAGAACAATCAACTACTTGGAATAACAACCTTAGAAATAGCGGTTATACTTCAAGAACCATCGATGCTGCTTTAGAAAAAGCTGGTGCTGCCGGTATCATTCAATCGTATTGGTCAAAAGGATTTGGTGCAAATAAAATATTTGGCGCTCGAACCAAAAAAATACCGACTGTAGATCTCTCCCTTGAAGATTATGGTATGGTGTATCGCCTGGCTGAAAATGGAAAAAAACCAAAAATTAGTATAACTACTGTATCTAAGGAATTAGGTATAGTTCCTACTTTTAATACTATTGCCCGCATAGAAGGTTCTGAAAAACCGGAAGAATACATTATTCTTTCAGCACATTTTGACTCTTGGGATGGTGGTAGCGGAGCTACTGACAATGGCACCGGAAGTATTACCATGATGGAAGTTGCTCGTGTTTTAAAAAAATACTATCCAAATCCAAAAAGAACCATTCTTATAGGACTTTGGGGAAGTGAGGAACAAGGATTAAACGGATCCAGATCTTTTGTAAGCGATAATCCCTCCATTGTAGAAAACATTCAAGTTGTTTTTAACCAAGACAATGGCACGGGTCGTGTAAGCACCATAAACGGGCAAGGTTTTTTACACTCATATAATTATATTGGCAAATGGTTACAAGACGTTCCCCAAGAAATAAGCAAGCATATTGAAACTACGTTCCCCGGCACTCCTTCGGGAGGTGGGTCTGACCATTCCTCATTTGTAGCTATGGGTGTTCCTGCTTTTTCGATGAGCTCTTTGAGTTGGTCTTATTGGAATTATACATGGCATACCAATAGAGATACTTACGATAAAATTGTATTTGATGATGTAAAAAACAACGTGGCACTTATTGCAATTATGACCTATTTAGCTAGTGAAGATGCTGAGAAAACGGCAAGAGATAAAATACTATTACCCATAAATAAAAGAAGTGGTGAGCAAATGGAATGGCCTAAACCCAGAGATGGAAATCGAAAAGGTGGGTTAGATTAATAGAAAATGTAATTTTCAAGAAACAAGGGAAGAGAATAGAAACTTGTTTTTCTTATCTCTTCCCTTTTTAAATTCATTACAAATACCTTTACCTAAAATAAATATTTTATATGCTACTCTTCTTCTTTTAAACCATTTAATTTTAAAAGCTCTAAAGTTTTGGCTCTTTCTTTTTCCTCTTCTACTTCCGATTCTAATTCAAGTTTTATTTTACCTCGAAACAATCTGTCTGTAAAATCTTTAAAGGTATCAAAATCAATGGAATAAGATATTCCGGCACCTTGAGCAAAACCTTGATTTTCGCCTATAAACTGAATTTCGGTCTCTCTATTAAAAAACACTAGTTTAAAGGTGCCATCCTCATTGAGTAAAATTTGAATTTCAAAATCGCCAGCTATAGTATTTTCACTTACTCCACCAACAGGAACCCCTACTTTTCCGTTAATTAAAATGCGCTCGCTTATTTGGGTGGAAAGTGTCACCCCAAATCTATCGGATGTTTCTGCATTTGGATTGTTACTGCCTTGTGTATAATCAATTCCCACATTAAATTTACCATCTTGATCTGCAAAAATATCATTCACTAAACCGGAAAATCGCTCTACTAATGAAGATGTGCCTTGATCAACTGAAAAACGATCGCCAGAAAAAGACCCAGTGGTTATAAGATACAATACCTGAAGTTCGCGTTGTTGCTTGTCTTCTAGTTTAAAATCTAATTCCGATTTTACAATGGAGCTAATGTTGGGAAAGTTGATTTCATATTCAAAAAGTGGTGCTATTAATTCTCCTTGTAAAATAATGGAAACATCTACAGGAATTTTCCTATTAATGGTAGGATTATCTAGCAATACCGAAGGGTTAGCTTGGGTTTGGTAAGTTGCCCGAATATCTAATCTAGCACGTTCGGGCTGGCCATCCCAACTAATATTTCCTCCTCTATCCACTTTGAATTCCTTTTGTACTAAATTAGCATACCTAAAATCATACACGGCTTCATACACCTGAAAGTCACCCCACATATTAAATCTGCCCAGTGTGTTTATTTCAATTAAAAGAGTGCCTTCTCCTCTACCCTTTAAGGTGGAATTATTTTTTATATCCACAACAACTTCTACTAAAGCATCTCTGGTTATTTGAAGATCAAATTCTAACGAAAGCCCTTTTAGATCCTCTCTAACCAATGTTTCCCCTGAAATTCTTGCAGCTTTTTCCTCTGGAGAAAGAAAATAAATAAAGGAATCATCTCCAATAGATTCGGTATCGCTGATAGGAATTTTAAATGTGGTTCCCGGTGCTGTAATAGCATCTACTTTAATTACTAATTCATTTACTGGACCATAAATGGAGGCATACCCATCAATAAATGCTGTGCCATAATATAAGGACTCTTCATTTCCTTCGGTGTCTAAAACCACAAATCTATCTGTATCTATATCTAGGTTCATTTTCCAATTCGAAAAATTAGAGTGCTCGAAATAGCCTTTTAAATTTGCTGTGGTATTAAATTTTGTGTCGGTAACCGAAGTATTTGGTATGGTAAAACGATTTTTTGTTAGGTTAATTTTTGATTTATCTTTAAATAAAAAATCGATATTGAGGTAAGGTATTTTCATTCCGGCTTGACTTAGATCTAATTCTCCGGTAATGTCGGGCGATTTGTAAGCTCCGGCTATTTTGGCATTTCCGGAAACAAACCCTCTGATGTCTGTTATAATACTACCTCCAAATGGGCTTAACGCCACAAGATTAAAATCGTTTAAAACAACATCTAAATCGATAGTTGAATTTACTTCATTCACATTAATCACTCCTTTTGCTGTAAGCGATTTGATATCGTTATTGGTCAAGGTTGTATTTATATTATAACTTGTTAGGTCTTCATTACCGGAAATTTCAAGAATTAAGTTACCTAAATCATTATTATTTACCACTAAACTATCGATGGTAACATTAGAATTAGGATAATATAAATTTTCCTTCTGCAAAAAATTAAAAGTACCGTTTACATTTCCTGAAAGTTGCAAACTATCAATTTCAGGAGTTATTTTTCCTATATCTACATCTCTAAATTGTAACTTTATGTCTTTATAACTAGAATCTTTAAACAGCCCCGCCATTTGTATAATTTCGTTATTATGACTTATTATTAAGGAATCTAATCGGATGTCTTTAAATTTGTTATCAAAGACCATTTTATTTAAAGTGTCATTTTTTTCATTTATAAACCATTTATTCTCTTTATACGTAATATCCGATCGTTTTAGGCCGATAACCGATTTTCCTCTAGGATTGATGGTGTGGTACAAGGATAAATTAAATAAATCGGAACTTGATTTACCTCCAACAAATTCTGACCTTATAAATAAAGTATCTTTTAGTGTGACGTTGATTAAATTAAAGTCAGAAAAAGCATAGAACCCAATGTTAATAGAATCGATTTCTATGTACGTATTAAAAAGTGGATTGTTATTATCTACTTGTAAGCTTATTTTTTCAAAATACTTATCAAAAGCAGTAACTTCAGGTGTTTTGAAATTTAATTTGAATTCTGATTCATCTGAAGCCACAGAGCCTCTTAAGGTTGTATTGTTTCCAATCTTAATTTGTGGTACAAAAATTTCGACTATTTTACTAAAAATTTCAAAATTAAAATTCACATACTGATTTTCTGTAGTTCGAATAGGGACGTAATTAGTATATATACTCGCTACAGAATTTTGAAAAAGACTTGGTAAATCTTCTAAAAAGAACCTGCCGGTCATTTTTCCTGTAACAATATCCGGAGAAATTACTTCAATGGTGCGAATGTCTTCTTCAAAGCTAGAGGTAATAAGAATATCGTCAAAAAAGTAATCATCAACTAGATTTTGATAGGTACTTTCATAAAACCTAATGGTTCCAACCACATCATCTACTGAGGTTCCTCGCATATCCATGGTGATAGAACCTGTGTAAATAGAGATGCTGTCTCTTTTAAAAAGATTGGTTTTGTATAAATCGGCGTAGTCTATTTTTGCTTCAAAATCATAATTATTTTGTGCCTCAGAAACATCGGCTAAACCTTTAAATTGCATTTTTAAATTTGGATCATCAATTTCTAAACTTCCGTTAAAAATTGGATTTTTAAGTGTTCCAACTACAGTAATGTTTGTGTAGTTGTAGTCATTAAACATAAAGTTTGAAATTTTGCCATTTAACTTGGTGTTTAAGGTTTGCTGCGAAAATCCTTTCCCATTAAATTGTAGTTTTGCCGAGGTTTTACCTAAGGTTTTTGTGCCTGTTAACTTTCCTATATTAAAATTTCTTATATCCATTTTTCCCTCATAGGTTGCATTACTGACATTATCAATAGAACCCATTTTAAAATCGGCTCCTACAAAGCCTAAGGCAGTATTTAAAGTAGAATTTGTAACTAATTTTGTGCCCGTTATTGATGTATTTCCATTAAAAGTAAAATTACCTAAAGTTTCCATTTCTTTCGGAAGAATACCTCCTAAAACATTCGGCATAAAACGTCTTAAATCAAAGTAATTTGAATTGATGTTATGGTTTGTTGCAATAACTGTATAGGAATCTCCTCCCTTTAACAAATCCCGAAACAAGAAGTTTCCGGAGATGGTTGTACCTTGGTTGGTGAGTTGTAATTCCTGTAATTCAAAATCATTAAGAGTACCGTTAAATTTGGAAGAAAAAACGATAGTTTGGTCTTTGCCAAACTCCTTATAAAATACATTTAAATCGTTTGTAGCGATAGACGATTCTTTAATGTTTGCTTCAATGAGCACCTCCTCTTCAAAATTAGAAAGACCATTTTCTTGGTAGGTCATTACTATATCGCCTTTTAAGAAAGATTCCTCTGTGGTGAGATGCATGTCCTTAAACTCCATTTTTTCATTAGTGTATGAAAAATTAGAAGTCAGATTAGTTACTTGAACTTGATTATTGAACATAAAATTTAAATATTCAATATTTGAGTTTACATCGACATCCCATATTTTAAATTGGTTTGCCTTCAAATTTAAATTAGTAAAGCTAACAACATCCGGGTTTTCTAAATTTTCATTGATTATTCTTATGTCTGCATTACTAAGTTTAATGGAGTTAGATTCTAATAAAAAATGGGATTCCGGATTCGGTACTTCGGGTGCAAATTTCTTTGAAAATATGGTTAGATTATCTATTTCTTCGTCTCGGTAGGTTTTTATATATAACTTAGCATCTTGCATGTCAATATTTCCAAAACCGAGTTGTGCTTTAATAAGATTTCTGAAATTTAAAATATCTGTGTCTAATTTTCTTGCATAAATTAAAGTGTCCTGGTGGTGGTCTGCAATATAAACTTCCTGAATTGCCACTTGTCCTTTCCAGTTAAGACCGATTCTTTTTATATGAATATCAGTGCCATAACTTTCGTTTAAGCTTTTTGTTACTTGGTTTGCAATTTTAGTTTGTACGGCAGGAAATGAAAATAAAACCACTAATGTAATAAGAAGTAATAGGATGGCTAAAAAAATACGTAAGAGAATTTTTCGCCATTTTTTTTTCTTTTTTTTCAATGGTTTGGATGGTATGCCCTTATCCTTTTGGTTATCCTGATGATTTTTACTTATGGGCATTCCTTAAATTTTTTGATCCGTTTTAATGTTTTAACTTTGCGCTTCACTGGGTATTAAATAAACCAATTTTTATGCCGTTTTAAATGAAAAATGAGTCCATTTACATTTTAGGTATTGAATCCTCTTGCGATGATACTGCTGCGGCAGTGTTACACAACGGAAAGATACTATCAAATGTTGTAGCAACACAAAAAATTCACGAAGAATATGGCGGCGTGGTACCGGAATTAGCATCCAGAGCACACCAGCAAAATATTGTTCCTGTAGTTCACCAAGCCTTACGTCAAGCAAATATCGACAAAAAAGATGTAAATGCCATAGCATTTACCATTGGACCCGGATTAATGGGTTCCCTCCTAGTAGGCGCTTCATTTTCAAAGTCTTTGGCCTTAGGTTTAGGTATTCCATTGATTGAAGTAAACCACATGCAAGCGCATATTTTAGCACATTTTATTGAGGCGGAAGGACAAAGCAAACCAAATTTTCCTTTTATAGCACTAACCATTAGTGGTGGCCACACCCAAATTGTACAGGTAAATGACTATTTTGATATGAAAATTTTAGGAGAAACAATAGATGATGCTGTAGGTGAAGCATTTGATAAATCTGCCAAAATATTAGGACTCCCTTACCCGGGCGGTCCATTTATTGATAATTATGCACAAATGGGAAATCCTATAGCATACCTCTTTACCAAACCAAAAGTTGGCGCTATGGATTTTAGCTTTAGTGGTTTAAAAACTGCTATTCTATATTTTGTTCAAAATCAAACAAAATTAAATCCTAATTTTGTAGAAGAAAATTTAAACGATATTTGTGCCTCTATCCAACATACCATTGTAAGTTACTTGATGGATAAGCTCAAAAATGCTGTAAAACAAACAGGAATTAAAGAAATTGCCATAGGTGGAGGTGTTTCGGCCAATAGCGGCATTCGTAAAGCCCTACAAGAAGCAGAAGAAAAATATGGTTGGAAAACACATATTCCTCGTTTTGAATTTTGTACAGACAATGCGGCAATGATTGCTATGGTAGGTGAACTAAAATATCGGAATGGCGATTTTTCTGCTTTAACTATTTCCTCTAAGGCTCGTATGCCATTTGGATAGCTGCATTTTATTACTTAGACCCTTTTTAATTATTTATATTTTTAAGTTATGCAATTGTTTTATCATCCAAATGCCACTACTCTTTTACAAGAAATTTTTTTCAGCAAAGAAGAAAGCAAACACATTATAAAAGTACTTCGCAAAAATGTTGGCGATACCTTGGATATAACGAATGGAAAAGGTTCATTTTTTACTGCTGAAATTACACAAGCTAATTCCAATACCTGTTTTGCTAAAATAACCGCTGAATTTCCCCAAAAACCACTTCCTTACCATCTACATCTTGCCGTAGCACCCACAAAACTGAACGATCGGTTTGAATGGTTTTTAGAAAAGGCTACTGAAATAGGCATAAGTGAAATAACCCCCATTTTTTGCGAACGAAGCGAAAGAAAATACATAAAACCTGAACGCTTTGAAAAAATCATTCAAAGTGCCATGAAGCAATCGCTTAAAGGATTTTTGCCTATTTTACATCCTGCTATTTCATTTAAAGAATTTGTGTTACAACAAAAAAATACTCCTTCAAAAAAATACATTGCCCATTGTGAGGATACTGACAGAAAATCTCTAAAAAATGAAATTAAAGCCAAAGATTCTATTGTAATTTTAATTGGCCCGGAAGGCGATTTTTCAGAAAAAGAAATAGCGTTTGCACATACAAATTCGTTTATAGCAGTAACACTAGGCGAAAGCAGATTACGTACAGAAACTGCAGCGGTAGTTGCCTGCCATAGTGTAGCATTTGTAAATGAATAATAAACAAATTTTGTGGTTTTATTTTACAACCAAACTCATGGTAAGATTATCATAATACCGTCCGTCTTGTTTGAAATAGTTTTTAAGAATACCGTTTTCTTCAAAACCCATTTTTTTATAAAGGGAAACGCCTAAGTGGTTTTCAGTATAAACTTGCAGCCAAAGTAATTCTAACTGAGGGTTTTGTTTTGCCCAATGTATTGCACCTTTCAACAATAATTGCCCGAGACCCATATTTCGATAATCTAACAACATCCCCATACCTATAACGGCAGTGTGTTGCATAATTTTTCTGGTGTGACCTGTCAAGTCAATATTCCCAATAATTTCATCTTCATATTCAGCAACTAACAGCAAAGAATTAGATGCCACCATAAAAGATGAAATCCATTTTTTTTCTTGTTCTTCTGTAAGGGTAAATTCCTCTTCGGTTTTTGGTATATAGATACTATCTGCTATTTGTTGTTTAACCGATTTTAAAAGTTTTGCAGCATCTTGAATTTCACAGTTTCTGATTAAAACTGTTTTCCCATTTTTAAGTTTGCCGTATGTTGGCTCAAATTTCATGTTATAAAAGTAAAGTAGTATAAAGGAATAAATTAATAAAATAAATACTGCTTACAAATGCCCAGATATTCTATCCTTAGTAAGTTGTAGTACTTTTTGAAAAAAATCTTCTTTGTTGGTAAAGGTATTATCCAGTTCTATAGCATCTTTAGCTTTCACCAAAGGCGAATCCAGTCGTGTAGTGTCTATCCGATCGCGCTCCATTACATTTTTTAGTATTTCCTCAAAAGTTACTTCTGCACCATTATCAATATATTCTTTAAACCGTCTTCTGGCTCTCTCTTCAGGAGCTGCATTGAGGAATATTTTTAGTTCAGCCTGAGGAAAAACAACGGTTCCTATATCTCTTCCATCCATTACCACCCCTTTTTGTTTACCAATTTTGTGTTGCTGTTCCACCAATTTTTTTCTTACTTCCGAAATCTCTGCAATCCTACTTACATATTGGGAAACCTCTAAAGACCTAATTCTTTTTTCTACATTTTTTCCATTAAGAAACATATCTGCAATACCTGTTTCTGAATTTAATTGAAAATAAAGAGTAATCTCGGGAAGTTTTTCAATAAGTTCTTTTTGATTGCAGTGTGTTTTTGAAATCAAACCATTTTCTAAAGCAAATAAAGCGATTGCCCGATACATGGCTCCGGTGTCCACATATAAATAGCCCAGATGTTTAGCAAGACGTTTTGCAACGGTACTTTTACCTGTTGAAGAATAACCGTCAATTGCGATAGTAATTTTTTTCATAACTAATATTCCACAATAAGTGGAGATACTTTTATTAACGTAAATCCATATTCAACCCAAAGAAACTAGCTGATGCAGCAGCATTATATTTGGAGAAAGAATAACTAACACGCAATTTATTTAATTTTATGGAAAAACCGGCGCTTAAACCTGCAAAAGATCGTTGTTCAATAATTCGTAATTCTTCAGACCTTCTTACGTTGTAGCCTAATCGGATATTAAAACCACCTTTTGGAAAAAGTTCTACCCCAAAAATCATTCGCTGAAAGGCATTGTTTAAAAAACTCACCTTTTCTTTGATTACATTTCCTTCTAAATCGACCTCTTCACGAGCAGGATTAGAAAAAGCTATATTCCAGGTTTGCAGGTTTTCTAGTGTAAAATGCCATCGTATTGGAACATTTAAGGGTATTTGAGAAATGCCGAAATCTACTTCAAGAGGCAATTGTTCATATACCTCATTAAAAGGTGTAAATTGGGTGCCTATGTTTCTTGCAACTGCAGCTATTTGCAAATCCCAGGGTTCATATACATAAATAATACCAATGTCAATAGCGCCACCTAATGAGGAATATTGTTCTAATTTAGAAGAGATAAGTTTTACATTAACCCCAACGTGAAAATCTGTCCAAGGAATATTTCTTGCATACCCCATGGAAAGGGCTACTTCGCCACCTCCAAAGGAGTTTGTGGGTTCTCCTTGTTCATCAAAACCATCAAAACTGCCATAATTAATATAGGTAACACCCGTATGAAACACTTGGGTACGTCTGTCCCATAAATAGGCATACGCTGCCGTGCCATAGCTTACGTCTGCAAAATAATTTACATAGTTTACAGAAAGTTGATTATCCATCGCGGGATTTATAGTAGCAGGATTGTATAACCCTTGTGTTGGGTCATAATCATAATTAGTAATAACCTTTCCCCCTAATGCAGCTTGTCTTGGTGAATTTACCAAATTCAAAAACTGGTAGGTTGCTCTTCCGCCTAGTTGAGAATAACTCAATGTAGTAGAAACTAATAAAAATGCAATAAAAAGATTTTTCTGCATGGATATTTTAAAGTTAGTATTCTCAGATTTGGGAGAACAAGCGTACCTTATTAACGAGTGCAAGTATAATTTATTTTTAAGACTTTACAGAAAAAGGAAAGTAATAAAATCACTTTCCTTTTCCATAAATTTGTTATATAATTAAAGTACCTACCGAAGTTATAAATTTTTAGGGTTTTTCACCTTTTCATTAGTTAATGCATAGTGTATCACTTCACCCATATCTTTTACATAATGAAAAGTCAAGCCTTTTAAATAGTCTGCTTTTATTTCCTCAACATCACTTTTATTTTCTTCACAAAGCATAATTTCTTTAATACGAGCTCTTTTTGCCGCTAGAATTTTTTCTTTAATTCCACCCACTGGTAGCACTTTACCTCGCAAAGTTATTTCGCCGGTCATGGCTAAATTGTTTTTAACTTTTCGTTGTGTAAATAGTGAAACCAATGAAGTAAGCATCGTTATTCCGGCACTGGGTCCATCTTTGGGAGTTGCACCTTCCGGCACATGAATGTGTACATTATATTTTTCAAAGACACCTGGGTCTATGCCTAATTCGTCGGCATTGGATTTGATATATTCCATAGCTATTGTAGCTGATTCCTTCATCACTTTTCCTAAATTTCCGGTAATGGTAAGATTACCTTTTCCTTTTGATAAAATAGATTCAATAAAAAGAATTACCCCTCCCACGCTGGTCCACGCCAATCCTGTTACCACACCGGCAACATCATTATTTTCATATTTGTCTCGCTCCATTTTTGGCGAACCTAAAACTTTAAGAATATCCTCGTTAGTAGCTTTTAAGTTATAGGTTTCATCCATAGCAATGTGCATTGCGGCGTGACGTACCATTTTTGCTATTTGTTTTTCCAAGCCTCTTACTCCGGATTCTCGGGTGTAGCCTTCAACAATTTTTTCTAATTGGGGTCTAGCAATTTTTAAATGGGTTTTGTTTAATCCGTGCTCTTTAAGTTGTTTAGGCAAAAGATGTTGGATTGCAATTTCTACTTTTTCTTCAATGGTATATCCGGTTACGTTAATGATTTCCATTCTGTCTAATAAAGCAGGTTGGATATTATTTAAACTATTTGCAGTGGCAACAAACATTACTTTTGACAGGTCATATCCAACCTCTAAAAAGTTATCGTGAAAATCAGAATTTTGCTCCGGATCTAATACTTCTAATAATGCTGAGGAAGGGTCGCCTTGGTTGCCAAGAGAAAGTTTATCAATTTCGTCTAAAACAAAAACCGGATTTGACTTTTCAGCTTTTTTTATGCTTTGTACAATACGTCCCGGCATAGCTCCAATATAGGTTTTTCTGTGCCCACGTATTTCAGACTCATCCCGCAAGCCTCCTAAAGATACCCGAATATATTTTCTTCCCAACGCCTCGGCAATAGATTTTCCTAAGGAAGTTTTACCAACTCCGGGAGGACCGTACAAACAAAGGATAGGCGACTTCATATCGTTGCGCAATTTTAGTACTGCCAGATATTCTATAATACGTTTTTTAACATCCTCTAATCCAAAATGATCGCGATCTAAAATACGACGGGCGCGTTTTAAATCAAATTTATCTTTGGAAAAATCGTTCCAAGGAAGGTCTAAAAATAAATCTAAATAATTTCTCTGAATGGAATACTCGGCAACTTGCGGATTCATTCTTTGCAATTTTGCTAATTCTTTTTCAAAGTGTTTTGCCACCTCTTCATTCCATTTTTTCTTTAAAGAACGTGCTTTCATTTCCTCTACTTCTTCTTCATAAGAAACACCGCCAAGTTCTTCCTGTATGGTTTTCATTTGTTGGTGTAAGAAGTATTCGCGTTGTTGTTGGTCTAAATCGTAACGCACTTTTGATTGGATGTCGTTTTTTAAAGAAAGTTTTTGAAATTCAATGTGCATATACTTCAACGTTTCCATAGCACGATCTTCCAACGAGTTGATTTCTAATAACTTCTGTTTTTCCTCGACCTTAATATTTAAGTTAGAAGACACAAAATTGATTAAGAATGAATTGCTCTCTATATTTTTAATAGCAAAAGAAGCCTCTGAAGGAATATTAGGGTTTTCTTGAATAATTTGAAGCGCTAACTCTTTAATGGAATCGATTATTGCTTTAAATTCTTTATTGGTTTTTGCCGGTTTTGCTTCCTCTACATCTTTAACCTTGGCTTTAAAATAAGGTTCAGAAGTAATAATTTCATCAATTTCAAAGCGTTTTTTTCCTTGAAGAATTACGGTTGTATTGCCATCAGGCATTTTTAAAACACGCAAAATTCGAGCTACAGTCCCTAGTTTGTTTATTTCTTTTTCGCTAGGCTCTTCTATACCTTCGGATATTTGTGAAACAACACCAATGACTTTATTGCCCTTGTTAGCTTCGTTTATTAATTTGATGGATTTATCTCTTCCTGCAGTAATTGGAACTACAACCCCAGGAAATAAAACGGTATTTCGCAAAGGCAAAATGGCTAACACATCGGGTAGTTCTTCTTTGTTGATAGCTTCTTCGTCTTCCGGAGTCATTAAGGGAATTAACTCTGCTTCCTCATTCAATTCCTGGAATGACAAACTGTCTATATCTATAATTTTTGATCTTGCCATAGTTTATTTAAGTCATTATGTCATAACACATTTTTTCTACCACTAGATTCTGACAGGTAGCAAAAATGTAATAACACTGATTATTAATAGGATAAAACGTATTAAGTACTTTATTCTCCAGATATATTTCAATAGTTATGCCACCCACGGTAAGCCAAATTATATTTTTTAATGAAAAGTGTAACATTTTGATTTAGTATGTATCTTTATTACAAATGAAATTATTTTTTTGGCACTAACCAACCATCATATTGATCAACTGCTTGAGCTCTGCAAAAATGGAAATCAGCTAGCACAACTAGAGGTGTATAATCGGTATTATTTAGCTATGTATAATTCTGCTATTCATATTGTAAAAGATCCGCAAGAAGCCGAAGATGTGATGCAAGAATCGTTTTTAACAGCTTTTACAAAACTACATCAATTTCATGGGAATGCCAGTTTTGGTGCTTGGCTAAAACGAATTGTCATAAACAAAAGCATCACAAAATATAGAAAGCAAATTGTTCATGCAGCTGTTGATTTGGAAAAATTGTTATTAGAAGACGATGATAACCTTACATATTCAGAAATAAGTTATTCTGAAATAAAAGCAAAAGAAGTAATAAACTGCTTGTCTGAATTAAAAGAAAACTATCGATTAATATTGACTTTGCATTACTTAGAAGGGTATGACTATGATGAAATTTCAGAGATAATGAAAATGAGCTATGCCAATTGCCGAACGATGCTTTCACGGGCGAAAGAAAATCTTCGGAAAGCATTTGAAAAGAGTAAAAAAGAAAAAATAACATAAAAAAATAAAAAATGATAAAGGATGCCTTAGACAATAAAATGCGTGAATTGGCGGCAAAAGATGCATTTCTTTTGGAAGTTCCAATAGAAGGACATGCCTTGCGCTTTATGGAAAAATTAAAAAAGCACACTCAAGACAAAAGGGATGCACCTTCCTTTTGGAAACAGTTTGGAATTGCAGCTTCTTTTTTAATTTTAATAGGATTAGGTTTTTCTGTAAATGCAAACCAACAAAAAGAAACCGATTTAGCCAGTGTCTCCCCAGAAATGGCACAAACCCAAAACTTTTTCACCAGCACGATTAAAGTAGAGTTAGAAAATCTAGAAAAGGAAATTTCACCCTTTACAAAATCGTTAGTAGATGATGCGTTAATTCAGCTTGAAAACCTGGAAAAGGAATACGAAAATCTAAAATTAGATCTCGCTAAAAGCGGAAATGACAAACGCGTTATTTATGCCATGATTTCAAATTTTCAGAATAGAATTACTCTTCTAGAAAATGTATTGTCAAAAATTGAAGAAATTAAACAACTAAAAATCAACAAAAATGAAAACTTATTATAAAACCTTATTATTAATCTTGTGTCTTCCGCTTATTGCCATTGCTAACAACGATATATTAAATGGAAAATACACCAAAGAAAAAAAGATAGAAAAAGAATTTTCAGTTCATGCTGATGCGTTGCTACAAGTTAGCAATAGCTATGGCAATGTAGATGTCACCACCTGGAGTGAAAACCGTATAGAAATAAAAATTACCATAACCACGAATGGTGATAATGAAGAAGAAGTGCAAAGACGATTGGATGAAATAGATGTCGATTTTATGGCAAATAAATCGCTAGTATCTGCTAAAACAACTTTTGAAAAACGGAGAAACAATTGGTCTTTTTGGGGTTTTAAAAGTAATAATGTGAATATGAAAATTAATTATTCCATAAAGTTACCAATAAAAAACAATGTGGATCTTAGTAATAATTATGGTGCTATCAGTTTGAATAAATTAGAAGGAAATGCCAGAATTTCATGTGATTATGGTAAATTAATTCTAGGAGAATTGCTGGGTAACGATAACCAATTGCGCTTTGATTATACAAATAATTCTTCCATTTCCTTTTTAAACAATGGCACAATTAGTGCAGATTATTCCGGATTTGTAGTAGATAATGCCACCCGAGTACACCTAAATGGCGACTATACAAAATCGGAATTTATAGAGGTTGAAAATCTAAATTTTGACTGTGATTATGGAAAAGTTACTGTTGGCAGAGCTAATGAAATTATTGGTAAGGGAAACTATGTTACCAAAGATATCGGTACCATTTTTAAAAGAATGGATTTAAAAACCAGTTACGGAAAAATTACCATCAACCGAGTGGCAAAAGGAATAAAAAATATTGCAATAATTAGTAGTTATACGTCCATTCGCTTAGGGTTTGATGCCGATTCACAATTTAATTTTGATGCAACTCTTTCTTATGCGAGCTTAAAAGGAAAAGAACTTTTAAACCTTACAAATCAAAATGAACAAGGGTCAAATAAAGAATATGCAGGATCCTATGGGTCAAAAAACTCTGGAAATACTATTTCCATTACCTCCAGGTATGGTGGCGTAACCCTTCTAAAAAATTAAAAAATACATTTTTATTCAAAATTTAAAACAAAACACAAAGTATATAACAACCCATTAAAAACAAACAATCATGAAAAATCTAAAAATTTATACGAGTCTTTTTCTTTTCTTTTTTGTAATCACCACACAAGCACAATTAAGAAATAAAACAGTTTCAGGAAATGGTAATGTGATTACAAAAACCATAAAAACAACCGATTATGATAAAATAGCAGTCGCCGGAATTTATTTTGTAACCCTTGTAGAAGGGGAAGAAGGGCAAATAACCATCAAAGGCGAAGAAAATTTATTAGAAGTAACAATAATTGAAGTAAACGGCAATTCCTTAGTAATTAAAACAGAAAACAATACCAATTTAAAACCCAGTCGAAATAACAAAATAGAGGTTCTTGTACCTGTACAATCTGTTTCCGTAATAAGCTTGGCTGGTTCTGGCGATATTAGAACAGAAAATTTGAATTTAAAAAGCGAAGATATGGAAGTTAGTCTAGCAGGGTCAGGAGACATAAAACTTGTGATTGAGACTTCCAATTTACTTACAAAAGTAGCTGGATCGGGCGATATTGAATTAGCAGGAAAAGCCACCATCTTAACCGGGAAACTAGCCGGATCAGGCGACTTAAACCTGTTTAATTTAAGCACTGAAAAAGCGGATGTCTCTATTGCAGGTTCCGGAGATATAATGGTACTATGCACAGAAGATTTAAAAGCAAGAATAGCGGGTTCAGGAGATATTGTTTACAAAGGGAACCCTAGAATAAAAGACACGAAAACTGCAGGATCGGGTTCTATAAAATCTTTCTGAGTAGAAACAAGTAGTTTTAATTTTAAAAATTAATATTGTCCAATAAAAAAGCCGTTTATGATTCATTAACGGCTTTCAATTTATTACTCTATATTTATTACAAAAAGTATTGAAAAAGACCGTCAGTAACGACATGTTCAATTTCACCATCTTCCAACAAAGAAGCCTCAAAACTAAACGTAAATTGTAATAAACTAGCACTATTTTCAATTATAGTCAGCACGCCTGTTTTAGAAGTAAAAGTAACTGTATTATCAAAATAACCAGCACTATATTCGCCTGTGAAAGTCAAATCGTAGGTCCCAGGTACAGTTGTTTCAGGAAAAGTAATCGTTAAGCTTTCGTTGGTTAAGGTGTTCACCCCTTGAACCGTGATAAATCCGGAAGTTACTATAGTGATATTGGATGTATCAAAAGCCAAAGTATCAATTCTTGCTCTCATAAAATCTTCTTCCGGCGGTAAGGTTGTACTTCCATCGCTTTCCAAAGGTATATTCGTAAAAATACCATCGGTTACAGTAACGCTATCAAAGGTAGGATTTCCATTTTCATCAAGAATAGGTTGTCCGTTAGCATCTACCAAAGCACGTGTTGCAACAAAGGCAAAAGTACCTGAAGCTAAACCTAAATCCACATCATATTGAGTAACGATAATTTCGCCAATACCTCCTTCATTTTGTGTAGAAAAAGCGTTGGGGGAAGAGCTTATTCCAAAAGTAGCTTCTCCGCTATTTCCGGTAAGATTGAAGGAACCTACCCCTACTCCTTGAAATGTCATCACGATAATATCGCCATTCCCTTTAATTCCGGTAATTGTGGTCATACCACTTAGGGTAACCGCCCGTGCTGTATCCCCCACAAAAGTTACTCCTTCAACAACTGCAGTAAAAGAAGCGATAACTTCTTCCGGAATATCTGACACAAAATCGCCTTCTAAAGGTTCATTTTCACAAGAAATATGAATAAGGGCAAAAAAACTTAAAAGCAGAAATGCATATAAAGAATTCAGTTTCATAGGTTAAGTAAACTTGTTTAGATTAAAGATATATGGCAAACTTAAGTAAAAATATTTATTTATCAGAGAAAACGGTAGGAACTCTTTTAGGTACACGAAGTAATAAAACAATTCCAATAAAGAAAAACACCACAAGAAATAAGATTGAATTACGCATACTTCCGGTAATTTGATCGATAAATCCGTAAATAAGCATTCCTATGACAATTCCAATTTTTTCTGTGACGTCATAAAAACTAAAATAAGAAGTAGTATCTTTTGTTTCAGGAAGAAATTTAGAATAGGTGGATCTCGATAACGACTGAATGCCTCCCATTACCAACCCAACAAAACTAGCGGTAATATAAAACTGAATGGGTTGCTTTATAAAAAATGCTACGATACAAATTACTAGCCAAATACTATTTATTGCGATAAGTGTAGGTATGTTTCCAAATTTATAGGAAGCTTTTGCTGTTAATTCAGCCCCTAAAACGGCTACCAATTGAATGATTAAAATACTTACAATAAGTCCGATAGTTTTTTCGGAAGAGTCGCCCCAAGCGATTTCCTGTTCGCCAAAATAGGTAGCCACAAGCATTACGGTTTGCACTGCCATGCTATACACAAAAAAGGCCGTTAAATATCTTTTTAATTGCAGACTTTCAATAAGCGAATGTTGCACTTTTTGCAATTCTTTAAAGCCATTAAATAACACGTTTTTTGTAACTCTTTTTCCTGTTTTGTTTCCTTTCGGTAAAAAATAGAAGGAATATTGGCTAAAAACGATCCACCAAATACCTACCATTACGAAAGATATTTTCATCGCTTGAAAACTTGCTGTACCCCCTTCCCCCAAACCAAAAAATTGAGGTTGCATAATCATCGCCAAATTGAAAACAAGTAAGAATACACTGCCTATATATCCTAATGAATATCCTCTCGCACTTATTTTGTCCTGTTGTTCTGAAAAGGCAATATCCGGTAAAAAGGAATTATAAAAGACCAAACTTCCCCAGAAACCTATTAAAGCAAAGAAATAACAAGCCAAACTAAAATAAATTGTTGCTAAATCAAACCAATATAACCCAATACAAGAAAGAGCTCCCAGATAACAAAAGAATTTCATATAATTTTTTTTATTTCCCACATAATCGGCCATTCCGGAAAGGATGGGGGAAATAATGGCTACTACAAGAAATGCTGAAGCAGTAACATAACTTATTAGAGGGGTACTTCGTATTTGACCACCAAAGACAGTAACCATGTCTGTATCAGCAGCATCAAATAAAGCCTGATAATAAATTGGAAAAATAGCGGAAGCAATCACTAAACTATACACCGAGTTTGCCCAATCGTAAAAAGCCCAAGCGTATAATAATTTTCTACTTCCTTTAACTAGTGGTCTTTGTATCCTGTTTCTCATAAAAAAAGCTGCCAAAATTGGCAGCTTCTAAAATAGAAAAATAAATGATGTAATAGGTTATTACTACATTATTTTTGAAAAGTAGTAACACCATATTTTCTCGCTTCTGCTTTTGCTCCAGCAACCCATGAGTTGATATTATTTATTCTCGTATCGCTGGCAGGGTGTGTGCTTAAAAATTCAGGTGGAGCTTGACCTCCAGCATTTGTTTGCATACGTCTCCATAATTCAGATGCTTCTGCCGGGTCATATCCTGCTATAGCCATTAGGGTTAAACCAATTTTATCGGCTTCGGTTTCATGACTTCTACTAAAAGGAAGCATAACACCTACATTCGAACCAATACCATAAGCCGTATTGAAAATAGCCTGATTTTCGGGATTTTTTGATAATGCTACATTCCCGGCAACGGCACCCAATTGTTGTAATTGTCCGGCACTCATACGTTGTTGCCCATGATTGGCAAGCGCATGTGCAACTTCGTGACCCATTACGGCTGCTATTCTTGCATCGGTATTGGCAATAGGTAAAATTCCGGTGTAGAAAACAATTTTCCCTCCAGGCATACACCAAGCATTAACAGCGTCGTCTTGAACTAAATTATAATCCCATTGGTATTCGTTTAAATAGCCTGCATAGCCATTAGCATTTAACCAACGTTCAGAAGCAGTTGCAATTTTTTGTCCAATATTTTTAATTCTATTGGCATCTGATGTTCCTTTTATTACCTTATTTTCAGAAAGAAATACACCATACTCTTGAAAAGACATCGGCAAAATTTGAGAATTAGGAACTAGAGCTAAGGTTTGTTTACCTGTAAAAGGATTCGTCGTACAGGCAATTATTGTAGTCATTAGTACAATATAAATGAAAGAACTTTTTATTTTCATATCTCGTTTTTTTTTCTTGTTAGTTCAAAATTATAAAAAACTTGTACTTCAAAAATATTTTTTAACCAATTTTGTGATATAAAAATTTGTAAAATCTCGTAGTATTACCCTCTTAAAAACACTATCTAAAATTTTTGGTATAGCTTTTGCAAAAACTTTAAAATATCTTAAAATTATATACTTATGAAAAATTTCCATTTTATCCTGTTTTTATCTGCATTTATTTTTTCTTCTTGTGAAGGACCACAAGGGCCGCCTGGTTTTGATGGCCAGGATGGTGGTTTGTTTTTAGGACAAACTTTTGAGAGAACCGTTAATTTTCAATTTGTTCCGGCTACGCAGCTTCAAGAGGTGGTTGTCGATATACCTACCAGTATAGAAGTTTTTGAATCGGATGCTATATTGGTGTATAGACTTGATGAAGAATTACCAAATAATGTAGATGCTTGGAGTTTAATACCCCAAAATTTCTTTTTAGGTGGTGGTGATATTATTCAATATGTTTATAACCACACCTTTTTTGATGTAAAATTAATAATTGACGGAAATTTTGATTTAAGCACTTTAGGAGCTGGTTTTACACAAAATCAAACCTTTCGTTTTGTTATTGTTCCAGCCGATTTTGGATTTAAAAGTGGTGTGGATATCACCGATTACCATGCGGTTATGCATGCATTAAAAATAGATTAAAATGTTATTTTCAAAACCCTATCATAATTTAAAACGTAAATATTTTATACAACTATTTAATTTTTATTAATTATGAATAAAATCGCAATTTTAATACTATCCATACTCACTTTTAGTTGCAATTCAAAAGCACAAGAAATTAAAAAGGAGGTACAAAAATATGCTGTAGTAAAAACCGAAACCCAATGGAAAGCACAACTTTCTGATATAGAATATTCGGTATTAAGACAAGCCGGAACAGAACGAGCATTTTCTAGTCCTTTAAATAAAAACAAGGTCGAAGGTATTTATGTATGCAAAGCTTGTGGTGTGCCTTTATATAAATCTGAGTACAAATTTGATTCCGGAACAGGATGGCCCTCTTTTGATCGTGCGATAGAAAAAAATATCGAATATGATGTAGATTACAAAATTGGGTATGCGCGCTCCGAATTAAAATGTTCCAACTGTGGAAGTCATTTGGGGCATGTGTTTGATGATGGCCCTAAAAATACAACCGGTATGCGGCATTGCATTAACGGTGTTGCACTAAAATTTATTCCTAAAAAACAATGACCGAAAAAATATATCCCATCCAAAAAACAGAAACCCAATGGTTAAAAGAATTGGGGGAAGAAAAATACCAAATCCTGCGAAAAAAGGGAACAGAAAGACCTTTTACAGGAGTGTACAATTTACATAAAGAAAAAGGAATATATCAATGTGCTGCTTGTAAAACAGAATTGTTTGTTAGCGATGCTAAATTTGACAGCGGTTGTGGCTGGCCCTCCTTTGACCAAGCAATTGAAGGTACCGTTACCTATATAAAAGACAAAACTTTTGGTATGGTGCGCACCGAAATTCTTTGTGCCACTTGTGGAAGTCATCTAGGACATGTTTTTAACGACGGCCCTACAGCGACCGGTCAGCGATACTGTATAAATTCATTAAGTCTCGATTTTAAAGAGTAAAAAATGTACTATAGATAAGCAAAAGTCCTCTGGAAAAATTCAAAGGACTTTTTTCTTTTCTCATTCCAACCTTATTGCGTAAATTCGTAGCGAAATTCTTAATGAAAAAAATCACATAAAAATGAATAAATACGACATCATTGTTTTAGGAAGTGGACCCGGCGGCTATGTAACCGCAATTCGTGCATCCCAATTAGGTTTTAAAACCGCAGTAATTGAAAAAGAAAGTCTTGGCGGGGTTTGTTTAAATTGGGGATGTATTCCCACAAAAGCCTTATTAAAAAGCGCTCAGGTTTTTGATTATTTAAAACACGCAGAGGATTACGGACTAACCCTAAAAGATGCGGATAAAGATTTCACCAAAGTTATTGACAGAAGTAGAGGTGTTGCTGATGCTATGAGCAAAGGCGTTCAGTTTTTGATGAAAAAAAACAAAATAGATGTCATCAACGGTTTTGGAAAATTAAAACCCGGGAAAAAAGTAGAAGTAGATGGAAAGGAATATAGTGCAGACCATATTATTATTGCCACCGGTGCACGTTCGCGAGAGCTTCCAAGTTTAAAACAAGACGGGAAAAAAGTAATTGGTTATCGCGAAGCCATGTCTTTAAAAACACAACCAAAGAAAATGATTATTGTTGGTAGCGGCGCGATAGGAGTAGAATTTGGACATTTTTATAATGCCATGGGAACTGATGTAACCATTGTAGAATTTCTTCCAAATGTAGTTCCTTTAGAAGATGAAGATATTTCTAAACAATTTGAGCGCTCTATCAAAAAAGCGGGAATTAAAGTGATGATCAACTCCTCTGTTGAATCAGTAGATACCTCCGGGAAAGTTTTAAAAGCAAAAGTAAAAACGCCAAAAGGCGAAGAAATTTTAGAAGCCGATATTGTACTTTCAGCAGTAGGCATAAAATCAAACATCGAGAATATAGGTTTAGAAGACGTGGGTATTGTGGTAGATAAAGACAAAATTTTGGTAAACGAATGGTACCAAACCAATATTCCCGGGTATTATGCCATTGGAGATGTTATTCCCGGACCTGCTTTAGCACATGTTGCCTCAGCAGAAGGTATTACTTGTGTAGAAAAAATAAAAGGAATCCATGTGGAAGCTATTGATTATGGTAATATACCAGGATGTACCTATGCCACTCCTGAAATTGCCAGCGTTGGTATGACCGAAAAACAAGCCAAAGAAGCAGGTTACGAATTAAAAATAGGAAAGTTTCCTTTTTCAGCCTCAGGAAAAGCAAAAGCTGCAGGAACTCCAGACGGTTTTATTAAGGTTATTTTTGATGCCAAATACGGTGAATGGTTAGGATGTCATATGATTGGTGCCGGTGTAACCGATATGATAGCTGAAGCTGTTTTAGGTAGAAAATTAGAAACCACAGGCCACGAAGTTTTAAAAACCATACACCCACACCCCACAATGAGTGAAGCGGTTATGGAAGCTGTGGCTGATGCTTATGGTGAAGTAATTCACTTGTAAAAGATTTTAGATTTTAAAAAGCGCCAAATTAAAATTTGGTGCTTTTTATTTTTAATCTGATAGGATTTCGGGTTAAAAGTTTTGGGTTATGAAACTGCATCCTTCCCACTACTGAAATTTACATAAGCCTTTTTTATTTTGAAGTGGTTATTTTATAAAACTGATAATGGCAAGTTCGTAACTTTGCAATCCAAAACCGGCGATGACTCCCTTGGCATTTGGTGCAATAAAGGAAATATGCCTAAAATCTTCTCTAGAAAAAGTATTGGAAATATGCACTTCAACAACTGGTGTAGAAATTGCTTTAACAGCATCGCCTATAGCAACAGAAGTGTGTGTATAAGCGGCGGCATTTAAAATAATGCCATCATAAAAATATCCAATTTCTTGGATTTTATTTATAATTTCACCTTCCACATTCGATTGGAAATGGGTGAGTTCAATCTCTCTAAATTTAAATTGAAGTTCTACAAAAAAATCGTCAAAACTTTTTTTACCATAGATACCTTTTTCTCGTTTACCTAAGAGATTTATATTGGGCCCGTTTATAATAATTATTTTCATAAATCAAAAGTATTCAAAATTTAAGCATCCGGTGAATATTTCAAAAAAAAAATAATTTTTAATTAAAATTGTTTACTTTTAATACGAATAATCACTAAAACCTTAAAAAATGAACACAAAAATTAGTTTAATTTCTCGTATTTTATTAGGCCTAGCACTAATTATTTTTGGAGCTAATAAATTTTTCAATTTTATGCCTCCAATGGAAATGCCGGAAGCTGCTCAAAATTTTATGGGAGCTTTAATGGCAACAGGGTATATGTTTCCACTTATTGCTTTGGTTGAAATTATTGCAGGATTATTGTTGTTGTTTAACGCAAAGGTTAGCTTTGCTTTATTAATTTTAGCACCTTTAGTTGTAAACATTCTCCTATTTCATTTTGTTTTAGACATTAAAAATATTTTACCGAGTGCTATTGTAGCAATATTGACGGTTATATTATATATAGCGCATTGGGATAAATTTAAAAGCCACGTTTAAATTATATTTACTAATTTGAACATAAAAAAAGTGGAAGTTAAATGCTTCCACTTTTTTATTTTTAAAAACTCTTTATAAAAACGAATATCCAAGTGCTAAGGAAAACACGCCGTTTTTCCAGCTTTCTGATTCTATAACATCGCTAAGTCCAAAATTGTACCTAGCATCTATGCGAAGTCCTAAAGGCAAATCATAACCTGCTCCTACAACACCTGAAAAATCAAAATCATTTGTTTTTACCTGACCTTCTATTCCCTGCACTGTTATATCATCGTTTACTACAAAACCAAACTGAGGGCCTACTTGCAGGTTTAACCCTTGTATAAGATATAATTTTAATACCACAGGAATATTTACATAATCCAAGTCAAATTTTCCGGCATTAAATTCTGCACCTTGTTGCGAATAAAGCAATTCCGGTTGCAACGCTAATTTGTCAGTAAACTTAAGTCCCAAAAATATTCCGGCGTGAAAACCTGTTTTGTTATCAAATCCAGATGCATCAGTAATCGTAGAAAAATTAGCACCTGCTTTTACTCCAAAGTCAATGCCTTGTGCATTCGTAGTTATTGCAAAACAAGTTGCAAAAATTACTAAGATAATTCGTTTCATAATTATTATTTTATAGTTAGTGGTACAAATATAAAACCAATTGAATTAAATTTACTTAAAGCCTTTCTAATTTTAAGATAAATTTATTGTAAAGTATCTTTACATTTGATATCATGAAATGGAACAACTCCTTAAAAGATTTTCAAAATTACCTGCGTATAGAAAGAGGTCTTTCTGAAAACACCCTACAAAGCTATACCTTGGATATAAAAAAATTAATTCGGTGGTTAGATGAAAATCAAATAGTGGTCTCACCTATTTCCATTACAGAAAAAGAGCTACAGGAGTTTATTTATGCCATTGCTAAAAAAGTAAACCCAAGATCACAAAGTCGAATTATTTCGGGATTAAAAGGTTTTTTTAACTATCTTATTTTTGAAGATTACCGAAAGACGAATCCTTTAGAGCTTATTGAAGCACCAAAAATAGGCAGAAAATTACCCGATACACTTTCGCAGGAAGAGATTGATTTGCTCATAAACGCCATTGATTTAAGTCATCCTCAAGGGGAACGAAACAGAGCTATATTTGAAACCCTTTACAGTTGTGGTCTTCGCGTTTCTGAATTGATTAATCTAAAAATATCGGATTTGTATTTTGAGGAAGGATTTATTAAGGTCACCGGAAAAGGAGACAAACAACGATTTGTTCCCATTGCTCCTATTACCGAAAAATACATTACTATCTATAGGAAAGAAATAAGAGTGCATCAAGAAATTTCAACAATAGAAAAAGACACGCTTTTCTTAAATAGGCGTGGAAATAAACTAACGCGAGCCATGATTTTTACATTAACTAAAAACCTAGCAGTAAAGGCTGGAATTCGTAAAAATATAAGTCCACATACGTTTCGTCATTCTTTTGCCACCCATCTTTTAGAAAACGGTGCCGATTTAAGAGCCATTCAACAAATGCTTGGTCACGAAAGCATTACCACAACTGAAATATATATGCACGTGGACAAGAGCCATTTGGCAGAGGTCATGCTAAAATATCATCCCAGAAAACAACTTTGACTATCCTTGATGTTACAAAAAAACAAAAAAACTCTTGTTTTATTTGGCTATGTTTACTGCTCTAGTTTCTCTAATCACAGTAACTTTTACTTGCCCCGGATAGGTCATATCGGTTTGAATTTTTTGAGAAATTTCAAACGATAGGCTCGCTGCTTTTTCATCGGTTACTTTGTCGCTTTCTACCATAACACGCAATTCTCTACCTGCTTGAATGGCATAGGCTTTATTTACACCGTTAAAAGCAAATGCAATATCTTCTAAATCTTTTAATCGTTTTATGTAGGAATCTAAAATTTGTCTTCTTGCGCCTGGTCTTGCGCCACTAATAGCATCACAAACTTGAACAATTGGGGAGAGTAAACCGGTCATTTCAATTTCATCGTGGTGTGCGCCTATGGCATTACAAACTTCTGGTTTTTCACCATATTTTTCTGCCCATTGCATGCCTAACAATGCGTGTGGCATTTCTGTTTCAGTATCCGGTACTTTTCCTATATCGTGAAGCAATCCAGCTCTTTTGGCCATTTTGGCGTTTAATCCTAGTTCGGCTGCCATTACACCACAAAGTTTGGATACTTCACGCGAGTGTTGTAGTAAATTTTGCCCATAAGAGGAACGATACTTCATTCTGCCTACAATTTTTATCAATTCCGGATGTAAGCCATGAATGCCTAAATCAATTACAGTACGTTTTCCTACTTCTATAATTTCTTCTTCTATTTGTTTGGTCGTTTTTTCTACAATTTCTTCAATACGTGCGGGGTGAATTCTGCCATCAGTCACTAGTTTATGAAGAGACAAACGAGCAATTTCACGTCTAACAGAATCAAAACAAGATAAAATAATTGCTTCTGGGGTGTCATCGACAATAATTTCAACTCCTGTTGCGGCTTCTAGTGCGCGAATGTTTCTTCCTTCACGACCTATAATTCTACCTTTAACATCATCGCTTTCTAGGTTAAATACGGAAACACAATTTTCAATAGCTTCTTCTGTTCCTATTCTTTGTATGGTGTTTATTATTATTTTCTTAGCTTCTTGCTGTGCGGTCATTTTTGCTTCTTCCACACTTGTTTGAATAAATGCCATTGCATTAGCTTTGGTTTCATCTTTTATGGTTTCTAAAAGTTGTGCCTTAGCATCATTAGCCGAAAGGCTGGAAATGACTTCCAGTTGTTCTATTTGACTTCTATATAAACGATCTACTTCCGATTGTTTCTTTTCTAAAAATTCTAATCGACCTAAATAGTCTTTTTTTGCTTCCTCTAAATCGCTGTTTAACTTCTTGTTTCGCGCAAGTTCATTAGACACCTGTGATTCTTTGTCACGGGTTCTTTTTTCTGCTTCAGCTATTTTTCGGTCTATGCCAAGAATTACTTTTTCGTGTTCTGATTTTAGTTCAATAAATTTTTCTTTGGCTTGAAGAATTTTATCTTTTTTAAGTGTTTCAGACTCTGCTTTAGCTTCTTTAAGTATTCCTGCTGCAATTTTTTTAGCAGATTTTATCATTTGAGAGGCATTTTTTCTCTCTATCACTTTAGCAATTAAGAAGCCTAGTACAATGCCTATTACCCCAATTGCTAATATTAAAAACATGTTTTCCATTTTTGCTTGGTTTTTAGATATAAAAAAAGCCTACATTAAAACGTTGATTTGTATAAACCCCTTAAAATAAGTTTAGGGTTAATAGAATGGTCAAGTATCCGCTCGAAGACGGCTCGCTTTTACACTCTTAACTCACCCTTTTTAAAGAATTCGTGTTGAGTTTATCAAAAATTTGTAATAATGTAGGCAGTACCTTATAATTTTATTTAAAAGAACGTTTACGAAAGATGATCTTGCAAAAGCTGGTTTAATGCTCCTAATTTTTCCTCTATTTGCTCTTGGTCACTTTCTATATGTAATGATTTTTGCTCTACTTGAGCGGCAAATTGTAATGCACACATGGCTAGTACATCTTGTTTGTCTCTCACTGCATAATTTTGTTCAAACTGCTTAATCATTTCTTCTATCTTTTTAGTTGCTTTACGTAAACCTTCTTCTTGTGACGGATTAATAGTCAAAGGATATACACGGTCTGCGATAGATAGTTTTATTTTTTGCGGTTCTGACATAATTTTTTATTCGGATAATTGGGCAATACACAAATCAATTTCACGAACTAATGCATTTATTTTGAGCTTTGTTTCTCGTTTATATTGGTCACTGCCTAACATTGCATTGGCTATTTTAAGAGAATTTATTTGCTCCTTCCAAAGTTCTAAATCATTCATGGTTTTTGAATGATTTTGTATTTCCAAGGCTAATTCTTCTTCTAATTTTAAATTATTCTTCTTCAAAGCCTCATAACGATGAAGAAGTTTACTAATTCTATTTTCAAGAGAATCAACAATTTCAGAAAGATTACTCATTAAAATAGTGTTTCAATGTCAATTAACAAAGTTAACATAGATTACTATATAAGCCAACAGTTTTCATTTTTTTTTTAATAAATTCGGTTCTATGCAATTTTTAAAGGTGTTAAGACATTTTTTGTATCAAAAGGAATTGTATATCTTCGTCTTTATGAATAGAAAATATTTTATTTTACTTTTATTTAGTCTGCCCTTATTTTCTCAAAAAGAAATTCCGACTGATTCTTTTTCTAATCCTCTAGATATTCCATTAGAATTGTCAGGTACTTTTGGTGAGCTAAGAAACAATCATTTTCATAGTGGTTTAGACATTAAAACCCAACAAAAAGAAGGATTGCCTGTTTACGCACCTGCCGATGGGTATGTTAGCCGCATTAAAGTAGCGCATTTTGGATATGGAAAAGCACTTTACATACAACATCCAAACGGTTATACTACCGTTTACGGACATTTAAAGGAATATGCCGGTGCTATTCAGGAGTTGGTAAAACAAACCCAGTATAAAAAAGAGACTTATGAAATTGAACTTTTCCCAAAACTAGTGGATTTACCCATAAAAAAAGGCGATTTAATAGCTTATACCGGAAATACAGGAGGCAGTGGTGGACCACATTTACACTATGAAATAAGAGATAATGCTTCTAGACCTATGAATCCAAAATTATTTGGTATAGACATCGCTGATACTCGTAAACCATTAATAAATAGTGTTTTTGTATATCCTATCAGTGAAGATGCTCAGGTAAATCAAGACGCAAACCCGATGCAGCTTCGGCTACTTCCAAAAAATGACGGTTCCTATGTTGCTGAAAAAATAATTGCTTCAGGCACTTTAGGTTTTGGTATTTCTACTGTGGACCAACAAAACGCTGCAAACAACCGAAATGGTGTGTATAAAATTGAATCGACTTTTAATGGCGAAAAAAGTGTGTCTCTTGTGTTTGATAAGATTTCCTTTGATGAAACCCGATACATCAACCGATTTATTGATTATGGTTATTTTTCTGAAAAGAAAACAAAAATTCAAAAGTTATTTATTGAAAAAAACAACCCTTTAAGCATTTATAAAGAATCAAATAGTAATGGATATATTAGGGTGGAAGATGGTTTTAATTCGGTTTATACCATCACCGTTTCTGATTATAAGGGTAATGCTGTTTTGATTTCTATTCCAATTGATGGCAAATCACTTCCAATATTAAAAGAAAAACCTAAAGTGGAAGGAACACATTTTGTCTTTGCTAAAGAAGGTGCTACGATAAAACAAGGAAAATTTGATATTTATATTCCACCTAATAGTTTGTATGAAGATATTTCATTAATCATAAATGCAGATGCTGACACATTGTTTTTTCATAAAGATACCTCTCCTATTCATTCTAATATTACCATTTCTGTTGACGCTTTTAATTTTGCCGCAGCAGATATGGATAAAGTCTTTATAGGTAAATTAAATTATAGAGGACAACCTTATTACAACAGTACTAACAGAGAAGGAACTATTCTTTCTACAAAGGTACGTGAGTTTGGTAATTATGGATTAGCAATAGACACCGTACCACCTATAATTACTCCAATAAATTTTGCTAACGGAAAATGGATAAGCAACAACAAAACTTTGGAAATTAAAATACAAGATACCTTAAGCGGAATTAAAAGCTATCGAGCTACCATTAACGATACATGGGTATTGATGGAATATGAATACAAAAAAAATCTACTTACCTATACTTTTGAAGACAACATTACAAACGAAACAGAGTTTAATTTAAAACTTATTGTTACCGATAATGTTGGAAATAATACTAAATTTGAAGCAATATTTTATAGAAAATAATAGAAGTCCATTTGAAAACACATATTTTAGTCCGTATATTTTTTATAGCATTTTTAGGTTCCAACCTATTAGCACAAACTGCAACCATTAAAGGAATTATTTTAGACGATCAAAACCAACCCATTCCAGGTGTAAACATCACCTATGGAGATAAAGGCGTTTTGTCTGACTTTAGCGGTTTTTATTTGTTTGAAGTTCCTGCCGAACAAGAAATCACTATTGTATTTTCTCATATTAGCTTTAAAAAGGTATCTCTAAAATTAAATTTAAAACGCAATGAAGATTTTGAATTTAACCCGGTTATGCTATTAGGCATTGAACAAATTGGTGAAATTGTTATTTCTGGAAGAGAAAACAAGAAAGTGCAAGGCATAACAAGCCTAACTCCGGAAACCATTAGAAGAATTCCAGGTGCAAATGCAGGTGTAGAAAATCTTTTAAAAGCTTTACCTGGTGTGAGTAGCAATAATGAACTAAGCACCCAATATTCCGTTAGGGGAGGAAATTATGACGAAAATTTAGTGTATGTAAATGAAATTGAAGTCTATCGTCCGTTTTTAATTAGGAGTGGACAACAAGAAGGATTAAGCTTTGTAAATAGCGATCTTACCTCTAGTGTAGATTTTTCAGCAGGAGGTTTTCAAGCAAAATATGGCGATAAACTTTCCTCTGTTTTAGACATTACCTATCGCAGACCAGCAAGTTTTGATGCCTCAGCCGATTTGAGTTTGCTAGGAGCTAGTGTTGCTGCAGGAGGAATTTCAAAAAACGGAAGATTAACCGCTATCGCCGGACTTCGGTATAGAGACAATAGCCTATTAGTAGATGCACAAGAAACAGAAACCAATTTTAAACCCGTTTTTGCAGATGTACAAACTTACTTAACATACAAAGTAAATAACAAATTAGAAATTGGATTTTTAGGAAACTTAGCCATCAACAAATACAGCTACAAACCCTTAACCCGTCAAACAAATTTTGGCACATTAACCGACCCTATTGCGCTGCTTATTTTTTATGAAGGGCAAGAAGAAGATCGATATGACACCTATTTTGGTGCTTTAAAAAGTACGTATGTAGTTAATGAAAATCTAACTTTAAAATGGATTGCATCAGCATACCATACGCAAGAGCAGGAATATTTTGATATTTTGGCCCAATACCGCATTGGAGAAGTGAATACCGACATAGGCTCCAGTGGTTTGGGAGATGTAGAATTTAGCCGTGCCATTGGCGGGCAACTCACTCATGCTAGAAATGATTTAGATGCTTTAATTTTTAATATAGAACACAAAGGTGATTATAACAAAAATGGTAATTTAGTTCAATACGGACTCAAATACACCCGAGAAGATATACGCGATCGTATTCAGGAATTTGAAATTATAGACTCTGCCGGATTTTCTATTCGACCCATAGGATCTGAATTTATTAACGACCAACCTTATAGCCCTTTTACATCACCCTTGGTGCCTTTCAACAATATCAGAGCCTTTAACGACGTACAAATAGATCGTTTATCTGGGTTTTTGCAATGGAGTAAGCGATATACTATGGGCGAAAATGAAGTTTGGCTAAATGCCGGAGTACGTGCCCACAACTGGACAGTAAGTGGTGAGGGTATAACAAGCGAAACTCAAACCGTGTTTAGCCCTCGTGCGCAAATAGCCATAAAACCAAACTGGCAAAAAGACATGCTCTTTAAACTTTCCGGAGGTTTGTATCACCAACCTCCGTTTTATAGAGAATTGCGTGATGAAACAGGAACTGTAATTCCGGATGTTAAGGCACAACAGTCGTTTCATATTGTTTTAGGCAACGATTATAGTTTTAAAATGTGGAATCGCCCTTTTGTCTTAAATTCAGAAATGTACTATAAAAGTCTAACCGATGTCAATACATATACCCTTGAAAATGTAAGGATACGTTATCGTGCAAATAATAATGCCGAAGCTTATGCCTATGGATTAGATCTTCGCCTTACAGGTGAGTTTGTGCCTGGCACGGAAAGTTGGTTAAGTTTTGGCTATTTAAAAACCGAAGAAAATTTGGACAATCGAGGTTATATTTCAAGACCTACTGACCAACGATTAAAATTTGCCATTTTATTTCAAGATTATATGCCAAGAATACCAGGGGTAAAAGTATATATCAATTTAGTATACAATACAGGACTTCCGGGCGGTTCGCCAAGTTTTGCCGATCCGTATGATTTTCAAACCAGATTACCGGATTACAAAAGAGCAGATGTTGGTTTTTCCTATGTTTTAGTAGATGAAAGTAAACTTAAAAATTCCGGTTGGTTAAAACCTTTTAAAGAATTTACTTTAGGATTTGAAATTTTCAACATCTTTGATGTACAAAATTCCATTACCAATACTTTTGTGAGAGATGTCAGTACTAAAGTACAGTATTCTGTACCAAACTTTCTTACGCCAAGAGTGTTTAATGTGCGAACCACGATGCGGTTTTAGAAAGATTTAGGAAAATTAAAATGGTGAATCCAATTATGCACCAATAAACTCTTTTAAAACACCCACCACATAATCTATCTCTTCTTTAGTATTAAATGCCGAAAAGGAAAATCTTATCGATGGTTTTTTAATTTCTTCCTCGCTAAGAATGGCTTGTAGTACATGCGAGCCTTTATCGCTTCCACTCTGGCAAGCGCTACCTTTTGAGCAAGCAATTCCTTTTAAATCTAATTGAAATAACAAGAGCAACGCTTTTTCTTGAGCAATAGGCAAACGTACACTAATCAAAGTATATGTACTGTTTTCCATATCAGTACAAGAGCCATTAAAGACTACTCCGGGTATATTCTTAACCAATTGCTCGATAAAATATCTTTTTAAATCGGTAACGTAGGCTTTTTCTTTTTCCAGATGATCATAGGCTAATTGAAATGCCGTTTCTAATCCTGCTATATTATGCACCGATTCTGTACCGGCTCTTAGACCGCGTTCTTGCTCTCCACCATGAATTAGTGCGTGCAATCCACTATTTTTTCTAACAAAAGCAAAACCAACTCCTTTTGGTCCATGAAATTTGTGTCCGGCAACCGCAGTAAAATTTACAGGAATTTTTCCTAAATCTAAAGGATAATGTCCAATAGACTGCACTGTATCGGAATGAAATAAAGCGTGATGTTCCTTGCATAAAGTTGCTACCCGTTCGATATCTAACATACTCCCAATTTCGTTATTGATATGCATCAAACTAACCAAGGTTTTCTTTGTAGAATCCTGTAGGAGGGTTTCTAAATGACCATAATCCACAAAACCGGATGCATTTATTTTTACAAATACAATTTCTATATTAAAATCTTTATGCAGTTGTTCTACTGTATGCAAAATAGCGTGATGCTCTATGGGAGAAGTAATGATGCGTTTCACTTCTAAATCTCTTACACAACTATTTATAATTAAATTGTCTGCTTCAGTACCACCGGAAGTGAAAATAATTTCAGCTGCAGTAACGTTTAAGTAACTTGCTATAGTTTTTCTGGCATTTTCAATTATAGCTTTAGATGTTCTACCGTAAGAATGTGTAGATGAAGGGTTTCCATAATCATTTTTCATTACTTCTATCATTCTTACAATCACTTCCTCACGAAGTTGGGTTGTAGCTGCACTGTCAAAATATACTCGGTTCATTCTTGTAAAAAAAGATTAATTACAAATATTTAGTTTTCCTTTGGGATAAAGTTTGACAAAACTATTACTTTTGCCGAAGACATCCTTGCTTATGAAACGATTTTTTTTATTTATTGTACTCCTTTTTGCTTTAAACGCATGTGATGATGGCGATATCATTATTACATCATTTGATTTTGAAGAAATTGCAATAGAACAATGTGGAGGTATTGGGCAGTTTGTATTTTTTAAAATTAACAGTACTAATTTTGAAACTCTTTCCTTGCAATTAACTACCCAAGATTCCATATTAAGCTCTGTCATAACAAAAAATTACCCTTTAAATTCCAGTACTAACGTAGTAAATTACAGAACGTTTAGTGAAAATATAACGTCGGCTTATTTTTGTAGTGCCATTCCTCCTCTTACACCAAGGGTTGATCTTGATTTTATAAGTACACAAGGAACAGCCTCTATAGTAACCACAGCGGTTTTTTTAGAAACCGGTACTGGAATTTCAACAGACTCTATCATTGCTTATTCTACCTTAATCACTTTACAAAACCTTCGCTTAGAAAGTGAAACGGAAACCATTACACAAGAAACTTTGGTTTTAGGAACCGTGGAAACGCCTGCAAATTAGTTTTGTAAAAAGTCGAGTAAACAAATTTTACACTTTTGGATTTTGAAAAAAATACACTTCGGTAGCACCTCTGCCATATTTTTGATAATCGGCATCGTAAAATTTTATGTTTTCATATCGTTTAAAAAGGTATTCCAGTTCGGTGCGAAGTACCCCCTCGCCTATTCCGTGAATAAAAACCACTCGCTGAATTCTTTTTTGAACAGCAAAATCCAATTGGCGTTTTGCCGTTTCTAACTGAAGCGTAAGCATATCATAATTATCCATCCCTTTAGTAGAAGGTACTAACTGATGGATGTGTAAATCTACTTCCATTGCTGGTTGTAGACGCTCCTTTCTTGATGGTGTTGCTCCTTTTTTTCGCTTTGGAACTTCTTTTTCATTTATAAATTCTTGCTTAGAAATACTTGATAGTTTTGAAAACTCTTTGGCATTTTCTATTTTAACCAAATCCTTTTCTGAATATTCTATAGAAAAACCATCTTCCGTAAGCACATGAATTCTGTTTGCAACAATTTGCAAAACCCTGCCTTCAATGGCTTCATCTAAAACGCTAACGGTATCGCCTATTTTAAATTTCACGAGATTTTATTTTGGACAAATGTACCGGTATTTACCAATAAATAAAAAACAACTCCATTTAAATCCTTTAAAACAGCATAAAAAATACGGTTTCCTTTAAAAAAATGGTTCTTAAAAAGCAATAGAGCACTTACTATCAACTATCTAAAACAAATATTTTTAAAATATTTAACAAAATTTAAAAATAAATTGTACATTTGAAATATTTTAACCGCAGTTAGCACCCCAAACTACTGTATTTTAATAAATTAAGATATTATGAAACACCTACTACTCTCAGCAACGATGTTGCTTTTTTCAGGTACTTTATTAGCACAGTTGCATGTACAACCAAATGGCATAGAAGATTCTTATGTTTATGTAAACAATGAAATTCTATATGTTACTGATTATGTAAGTTTAGAGGAAAATACTGTTGGCTCCACAAATGCCAGTATTTACTTAAGAAACGACGGTCAACTCATTCAAGGAGGCGTTGCTTCTAATAACACCGGCACAGGAAAACTTTCAATATGGCAACGTGGTTTTGCCAATGCTTTTGACTATAATTGTTGGGCTTCGCCTGTGGGAACCCCTGGCGCTACTACCGGAAATACCAATTTTGGTATTTCTAAATTATACGATGTACAAAACCAACAATTTGGCCCGGAGCATCTTACCGATAGCAAACAACAAATACACACCACCAGTTTAAATGGTGTGCCAAGTGGTCTTGGTTTCCCAACCGAATTGAAAGTATCTTCCCGATGGATTTACACCATGCGTGCTTTAAGTGGTTATGCAAATTGGGTGTATATAGGCGCAACAGACGGTCTTGCACCCGGTGAGGGCTTTACTATGAAAGGCACAGGTACTACCGGTACAGCAGAATTTGCCCACGAACAACTTTACGACTTTAGAGGAAGACCTAATAGCGGTAACATTTCTGTGGAAGTAAAACATACTGCAGGCGTACCTCAAGAAACCCTAACCGGAAACCCATATCCTTCAGCGATAGATTTGGCTGCTTTTCTTGCCGCCAATACAAACATTGAAGCTACCATTTGGTATTGGGACCAATCCAGAACCACAAACTCGCATTATATAGCTGCTTATCAAGGTGGTTATGGTACATGGCAGCCTAATGGAGGATTTGATGATCCTACTTATGGTGATGTTGGCATTTACACAGTCCCAACGTATATTATGTATGATGGTGCTGGTGTTCCTATAGGAGGAAATTATGGCAATGGTGACCCTAAACAACGTCGCTTTGCTCCCATAGGGCAAGGGTTTATGATTAAAGGAAATGCTAGTATAGATGGCCAGTCCGGTCAAGTGGCAACATTTACTAATGCAATGCGCAAGTTTATTCCACAAGGTGCCGGTACATATAGCGAATTTAGAACACCAAATGCAGCATCGGTAAGCGAAGTTGGAGATTCACCAACCCCTATAGAAGAGCCTGTATATAGCACACCCGGCATTCGTATTCATACCGAAATCAATGACACCTATGTACGGGATATGGTACTCATGTTTTCTGATGAAACTACGTGGGGCGAAGATAGAGGTTGGGACTCAAGACATCCCAAAGTGATTCCCGGTGGTGATACGTTCTGGATTTTGAGAGGAACCGATGCACGATATGTAATTCAAACCTTACCACTTGACCTAAACGAGTACATTCCTTTTGGAATCACTGCAAATGCGCCTACCATCTTCAAAATAAAAATTGTTGATTTTATGAATTTCAACAAAAAAGTATTTTTATTTGATCGATTATTAAATACTTACGCCCCTCTTTGGGAATATGTTGAACTTAATTTGCCTGCAGGAACGTATGAAAATCGTTTTTATATCAGTTTTGTGGACTTTAACGATCGCGCTTTAACCCAACTTGAAGAATTAAAAGAAGAAGTACTTGCTAAAGTAGAAGTATTTCAAAACAACCGTATCTCGCAACTAGAAGTGTATAACCCGGAAGTAATCGACATTAAAAATGCTTCGGTTTATGATATGAGTGGTAAATTAGTGATTAACGAAAAAAACTTAGGCAAGCAACAACGCTATTCCTTTTCTACTGCCAATCTTAGCAGTGGAATTTATCTCGTAAAACTAATTACTACTGATGATGCTGTCATCGACTATAAAGTAACCGTTCACAACAAAAATTAAAAATATCTTTTCTACTTTTACAGTATGGAAGACTATTTACTACCTTGTTTAAACAAAAAATTATTCGGTATAGAATGTTTGGGCTGTGGCATACAACGTGCCACAGTCCTTCTTTTTAAGGGTGAGTTTCTTGCTGCCTTTAAAATGTATCCGGCTATTTATCCTTTACTTCTTCTTCTACTCTTTTTACTAGTAAATATTTTTGTAAAATTTAAACACGACTTTAAAATTAAAGTGGGTCTTATTATCATCACTCTCTTTATTGTTGTTGTGAGTTATTTGCATAAAATGCAGATTTTATTTTAAAAACCATTATGATATAAAAAAATAGTACTTTACATAAAAACAGTTAACCAACCAAACCATTTATTATGGAAAAACAAACCTTACCCAACTCCACACTAATTTTAGTTTATGCATTATTTCAATCGTTACTTGCTGCTGCTATGGCATTATCGGATTAGTTTTTGGTATCATTGCTATTGTATTGGCAAATAAAGCTACTAAAGTTTACTTGCAATCTCCAGAATTATATTCTGGCTATACCAATGTAAAAACAGGAAAAATTCTGGCTATTATTGGCGTTATTTTGAATGCTATTTACTTGATTATTGTTATTTTTTATATAGCAACAATAGGATTCATAGGAATAGAAGAATTGCAACAAGAAATACTTAAAAACTACGGCATGTAAAACATGTGGACACCATCCATAAAATCATAAAGCGGCTAATTGCCGCTTTTTTGTTTTAAAAAATGTATCTATCTAAGGATTAATTTATTACCTTTAATTTAATAACCAACAACCTTTTTATTATGGAAAATCAGAATAACCAAGTAATGACAACTTCTGAATGGGTAATTACCCTTCTAATCACCGCTATTCCTTTAGTGGGTTTGATTATGCTTTTTGTATGGGCTTTTGGAAGTGATACCAATGCAAACAAAGCAAATTGGGCAAAAGCACTCCTTATATGGTATGCTATTTTGCTGGTAATTTACTTGCTTATCTTTATGCTTTTTGGAGCTGCAATGTTCGGGTTTATGAATAGCCAGTCCTATTAAAAGAAAAAACGCCCAGAAAATTTTGGGCGTTTTTTTCTATTTTTCAAATTCTTTTAGCGTCTTGATAATAATAGAAACACAATCCAATAATTGTTCTTTATTCATCACTAAAGGAGGTGCAAAACGGATAATATTACCGTGAGTTGGTTTTGCTAATAAGCCATTGTCACGTAGTCGTAAACAAATATCCCAGGCAGTAGTACTATCTTCCGCATCGTTAATAACAATGGCGTTTAATAGACCTCTACCTCGCACCAGTTTAACCGTTTTGCTTGTAGCGATGTATTTATTGATTTCACTTCGGAAAAGGATGCCTAACGTTCGGGCATTTTGCGCTAGATTTTCGTCTTCCACCACGTCAAGAGCTGCCATAGCAACAGCAGCAGCTACAGGATTTCCACCAAAAGTTGAACCATGTTGTCCAGGATGAATGACATTCATTATAGCATTGTCCGCCAGCACGGCAGAAACCGGATATGCGCCTCCAGAAAGAGCTTTTCCTAAAATTAAAATATCCGGACGGCTATAAGATTCTTGACGTTCACAATGACCTTGACAAGAACAATTGCCACAAACGGCAAGTAGTGCACCGGTACGTGCTATTCCGGTTTGAATTTCATCAGCCATAAAAAGAACATTATGTTTGTTGCACAATGCTTTAGCTTTTTGCATATAATCATCGGCAGGGGTATAAACTCCTGCTTCCCCTTGAATAGGTTCTACTAAAAATCCGGCGATATTTTTATTGTTAAGCAATGCGTTTTCTAAAGCTTCTATATCATCGTAAGTAATTTTTATAAAACCCGGCGTAAAAGGACCAAAGTTTTTTCTGGCATTGTCATCGTTTGAAAAAGAGATTACCGTAGTGGTTCTGCCGTGAAAATTATTTTCACAAACAATAATTTGTGCTTCCGTTTCGGCAACACCTTTTACTTCATACGCCCATTTTCTAGCAATTTTTATAGCCGTTTCAACTGCTTCGGCTCCGGTGTTCATCGGCAATACTTTATCATATTTAAAGTATTCTGTCACGTATTTTTCATAGGGGCCCAGCATATCGTTGTAGAATGCTCTGGAAGTAAGCGTTAAGGTTTGCGCTTGTTTGTTCATTGCATCTACAATTTTTGGATGGCAATGTCCTTGATTAACTGCGGAATAAGCAGAAAGAAAATCATAGTACTTTTTTCCATCCACATCCCATACATAAACACCTTCGCCCCGTGTTAACACCACAGGAAGTGGGTGGTAGTTATGCGCTCCATGATTTTCTTCTAAAGCAATAGCTTGTTGTGATGTGATTTTGTCTAAAACCGGCATAATTTGAATTGTTATAATTTGTACTTGGTTATTCCTTAGCTTTCCTGATGGTAGGTATTTCAGAAGGAGAGAAATCATCCAAAACTTTTGCAAAATTAACCAATATTCTTGTAATAACCCTAAGGAAGGAGACAAGAATATATTTCATTCACTTTATTTAGATATTTCTTTTCACTTTTAATCATTATTGTTTGGTTACATTTTTCAAAATAAACAGGTCGCCCCACTGGAGCTTTACACCTTACTTTTCACCATATTATACAAACATTTCGCTCTTACAGAGCTGTTTTAAGACCCATCTAGACGCCTTGTTTTAAAATATAGATTTTCGTTAAAAACACAAGCCACATCAGGGCGACCTGCTTGTCAAGTCCAATTTAGATTGAGATAGATTAGTTTTTATTAATTCTTATTGGACAAAATGATTTTAAATATAAAATTGAATAAATAAATATTCTTATTTCCTATCCAATAGATTATTTTTGCTTTATGGCAAGAAAGAAAAACAACAACCAAATTTTTGAAAATATTGAAGTACTTGACGCAGGAGCTAAAGGAAAGTGCATCGCAAAAGCTCCCGACGGTAAAATTATACTTATTAGTAATGCAGTACCCGGAGATATTGTAGATGTGCAGACCACAAAAAAGCGAAGTGCTTATTATGAAGGGGATGCTATTGTTTTTCATACACTTTCCAGTAAAAGAACTACTCCCAAATGCGTCCATTTTGGCGTTTGTGGCGGTTGTAAATGGCAGGATATGCAGTACCAAGACCAACTTTTTTATAAACAAAAAGAAGTAGAAAACAACCTCAAGCGCATTGGTAAAATGGAATTGCCAGAAATTTTACCCATTCTAGGTTCTGAAAAGCAATACTATTACAGAAACAAGATGGAATTTTCTTTTAGCAGCAGCCGTTGGTTAAGTTTAGATGAAATACGCTCCAAAGATGAAATTTTCAATAAAAATGCACTGGGATTCCACATACCAGGTATGTGGGATAAAATTTTAGATTTAAAAGAATGCCATTTGCAGGACGAACCTTCCAATAGTATTCGGCTTGCCGTGCGAAATTTTGCAATAGAAAATAATTTGACATTTTTCAACTCCAGAGAGCAATACGGCCTATTGCGCACCTTAATGGTGCGAAATACCTCTATTGGGGAAGTAATGGTTTTGATACAATTTTTTGAGGAAGACCAAGAAAAAAGAGAGTTATTATTAACGTTTATTGCCACCCGTTTCCCGGAAATTACTTCCCTCCTATATGTTATCAATTCCAAAGGAAACGATACGCTTTATGATCAAGACATACTGCTTTATAAAGGTAGAGATCATATTTTTGAAGAAATGGAAGGACTGCGGTTTAAGATAAATGCGAAGTCCTTTTACCAAACCAATTCAGAACAAGCGTTTGAATTATACAAAGTAACCCGTGATTTTGCGGGATTAACAGGAAAAGAGTTGGTTTATGATTTATATACCGGTACAGGAACGATAGCACAATTTATCGCAAAAAAAGCAAAAAGAGTGGTTGGCATTGAATCTGTACCCGATGCCATTGAAGCTGCTAAAGTAAATGCCCAATTAAATGGGATAGACAATGTAGCCTTTTTTGTGGGTGACATGAAAAAAGTGTTTAACGCTGCTTTTACTCAACAAAATGGCATTCCGGATGTAATAATTACCGATCCACCAAGAGATGGAATGCACAAAGAGGTGGTGGAACAAATTTTAAACATTGCTCCGGAAAAAATAGTGTATGTAAGTTGCAATAGTGCTACACAAGCACGAGATTTGTCGCTGATGGATGCTGATTATAAAGTTACCAAAGTACAACCTGTAGATATGTTTCCGCAAACCTATCACGTAGAAAATGTTGTACTTTTAACAAAAAGAAGTAAAGCATAATTCTGATGCCAATAATAAATATGACTAAAAAGATTCTACATCTACTTTTGCTGCTGACGATGCTTTCTGGATGCACTCGAGACGACATTTGTATCCCAGAAATTCCTAAAACCCCTTTATTAATCGTTCGTTTTTACGATGCACAAAATCCGGATAATTTTAAAGCAACCACAAATTTTACCGTTGTAAAAGAAGGGGAAGAAGTTGCGCTTTTTGCTCCTGTATCTATAGATTCTATTGCTATACCCTTAGCAACTTCGGAAGACTTTACCAACTATTTATTTGTAAATAATGCTACAGAAACCGTTCCAGATATAAATTTTATTTCCTTCAACTATACACGAGCAAACGAATTTATAAGCAGAGCCTGTTCTTTTAGAACAAATTTTAATGACTTTTCTTTCCTTTTAGATACCACCTCTTCCACTAGTTGGATAGAAAACATAGTTTTAGTAACCGATAGTATTAATGTAAGAAACCAACATGCAGCACACATTAAAATTTATCATTAGTATTTTTCTTTTAGGAATACAATTTATTGCTGCACAAACCACTAGTGCAATAGCAACCGACACCATAGATTATCGCGAAAAATATGGACTGCGATTGGGTATAGACATTTCTAAACCAGCACGGACATTATTGGATGAAAACTATACCGGTTTTGAAATAATGGGAGATTATAGAGTGTATAAAAAATATTATGCAGCAGTAGAGTTGGGCAATGAACAAAAGACAACTTTTGATGATAATCTCACCTCAAAAGGAAACGGAAGTTATATAAAAATTGGGTTTGATTATAACTCGCATAACAATTGGGTAGGATTGCATAATGCCATTCACGGAGGGTTGCGATATGGTATCTCCAGTTTTAAACAAGAGCTTTTAAGCTATACCATTGCAACGGCAGCTCCTTTTTTTCCTCCGGATATACGAGAAGACCCCATCTCTTTTAATGGATTAAATGCACAATGGGTAGAATTTCTATTTGGGGTTAAAACAGAAATTTTAAGCAATTTATATCTTTCCATCCATCTGAAATTAAAGCGAAGAGTTAGCGAAAAACAACCCGAAAACTTTGAAAATTTATACATTCCTGGTTTCGGAAGAACCTACGAAGGCAGTAACTTTGGTGCTGGTTTTGGATATGGTATTTCTTATTTGATACCTATTTATAAAAAATAAACCCATCATACCATTAAATCATCTTACCATCCAATAATCATTAATTCTTGCTAGCCTTTTTACTACCGCTATACATTTGATAGTTTACAAAACGCCCTTCCAGCTTACCATTAAACACTTTTATTTTTCTGGAAGGTCGTAAGCCCACAAATTTTAATGCTTCAAGATTGGCAGTAATAAACCATGCTTGTGAGTTAGGATAGCCACGTTTCAAGGTATCACCTATATCCGTATAAAAATCTTCCATATCAATGGAAAGACGTTCGTCATAGGGTGGATTGAAAATAAGGTATAATGGCTCCTCGCCCTCTTTTTCGGTATCAAAAAAATTGCGTTCATGAACCGTTATAAATTCCTCTAAATTTGCGTTTTTTATATTTTCTTTCGATTTCATTATCGCTGATGGCGCTTTGTCATAGCCTATTATTTTAAAATCAAAATTGCGAATACGTTTTAAAACAGAGGCTTCAATAGCAGCAAAAAGCGTTTCATCATAATCTACCCAGTGCTGAAAACCAAATTCTTTTCTGTTAATATTAGGCGGAATATTACACGCAATCATGGCGGCTTCAATCAAAATTGTACCACTTCCACACATCGGGTCTAGCAAATCGCATTGACCTGTCCATCCGGAATGTAAAATCAACCCTGCTGCTAAAACTTCGTTGATTGGCGCAATATTAGTAACCGTTCGGTAGCCGCGCAAATGCAAGCTTCCGCCGGAGCTGTCTAAAGAAACGGTACAAACATCAGTTTGTATGTGAATATTGATACGCAGGTTGGGATGATTGGTATCAATATTGGGTCGAACACCGGTGGTATCTCTAAATTTATCTACAATGCCATCTTTCACTTTATGAACCACATATTGCGAGTGGGTAAAATTCTCTGAAAACAACGTCGCTTCTATCGCAATCGAATCTTCAGAAGACATGTACTCTTCCCAATGCATTTCATAAATTTTTCGGTGCAAGTCATGTTCGTTTTTTACCTTAAAAGTATGAATAGGTTTTAGAATTTTAATTGCAGTACGCAAGCATAAATTTGCTTTGTACATAAAACCTGTATCCCCTTTAAACGTTACATTACGGGTGCCAATTACAATGTCCTGAGCACCAAGGTCACGTAATTCTTTTGCTAAAAGTTCTTCAAAACCAAAAAGGGTTTTGGCTAGCATTTTAAAATTATTTTCCATAAATCAACTTCTGTATGGCGCAAAAATACGCTAATTTTGGGGGGTTAAAGAATCGCAATGCAAAAAGAAACAGAAAATTGGTTTACCTCTTGGTTTGATACCCCATATTATCATATTTTATATCAAGACAGGGATTTTGAGGAAGCACAGACTTTTATGAAAAAAATCACAAAAAGGCTTGCTTTAAAAAAAGGGCAAAGCATTTTGGATCTTGCGTGTGGAAAAGGGAGACATGCTATAAATTTAAACAATTTAGGGTATGATGTTACCGGTGTTGATTTATCTCCAGCCAGCATTCTTTATGCCAAAGATTTTGAAAATAAAACATTACATTTCGATGTACACGATATGTGCAAACCATATCCCAAAAAATTTGATGCTGTTTTTAATTTGTTTACCAGTTTTGGTTATTTCGAAAAAGAAGAAGATAATTACAGAACCATCACTGCCATAAAAGCCAATTTAAAAGAAGGAGGCAAAGCCGTCCTGGATTTTATGAATGTGGACTATACTATTAAAACTCTCATAGAAAAAGAAACAAAAACCGTAAATAAAATAACCTTTCATTTACATAGGTATGTTAAGGACGGTTATATTTTTAAAGACATTTCCTTTATAGACAACAAAGAAAACTATCTTTTTACCGAAAAAGTAAAAGCTTTGACCAAAGAAGACTTTATGGCTTATTTTAAAAAAGCAGGTATTGAATTAATCGATACCTTTGGAAATTATAAACTTGACCCATTTATTCTCGAAAGTTCGCCTAGATTAATCCTTATCTTTAAGTAATGAATTATCTCTTACCCATCATTGCCATTGCAGTAGGATATCTTTTTGTAATCCTGTTTAAACCAAAAAAAGCAAGCAACATTAAATTGTTTTTGGCTTTTAGTGGTGCCTTTTTATTGGCTTTAACGGTTTTTAAACTCCTACCGGAAGTCTATGCATCTAACAATAAAAATATCGGACTTTTTATAATGGGGGGTATTCTACTCCAGATATTTTTAGAATTTTTCTCCAAAGGCGCAGAACATGGCCACGTGCATGTACACTCGCCAAACAAAACCTTTCCGTGGTTGCTTTTTATCAGTTTAAGTGTTCACTCTTTTTTAGAAGGTATACCCATTCACGACCATGACACATTACTTTTAGGCATCATAATTCATAAAGTTCCTATAGCCATTATCCTTACCCTGTTTTTTATACAAGCAAAATATTCGCAAAAAAACACCTTATTATTTTTATTTCTTTTCTCGCTTATGACCCCTTTAGGCAGTTTTGCTGCAGAAGAAATCGCTTTTATAAAAGACTATTACATAGAAGCCTCTGCCATAGTCATCGGTATCTTTTTACACGTATCCACAACAATTTTATTTGAAAGCAGCGAAGGACATAAATTCAATCTAGCAAAATTAGTAGTTGTTATTTTTGCTACATTTTTAGCATACTTGCTTTAAATAACCCGCAAGAAAATAAATAAAAAGTGAAAAAGGCTGCCCAGCAACACAAAAACATGCCAAACCACATGACTGTATTTCACTTTATGCCTGAGGTAAAATAAAATACCCACCGTATAGCTTAATCCGCCTAAGGAAATAAGTGCCAACCCTAAAGCATCAACGCGAGCTATCAATGCCTGTACGTCAAAAACAATCAGCCAGCCCATCGCAAAGTAAAGAAGAACCGAAAGCACTTCATACCTTCCGGTAAAAAATATTTTTAAAATTGCCCCAACAAAAGCAATCCCCCAAACCGTCCAAAAAAGCTCCCAACCCAAACTATCCTCTAAAGTAATTAAAACAATAGGCGTATATGTTCCAGCAATTAAAATATAAATACTAATATGATCCAGAATCCGGTATCTATTTTTGCGTATCTCTTTTTTTTCGTAATGGTAAATAGTAGAAGCAAAATAAAGCAATGTTAGGGAGATGCCATACATAAAAATAGCTAAATAGCTTTGAAGGGTTTCATGGCTATCATAAATAAGCATAAGCACAAAACCCAAAACACTCAAGGCAAAACCGATGCCGTGGGTAATCCAGTTATAAAATTCTTCTTGTTCTGTTTGCGTGCGCATATTTATATAGTAAGCATCAAAAATAAGCAGAATTATTTGGGCAACTCTTTTAAAACCGAAAAAGGTTTTAAAAGACCGCGCTATATGCTATATCTTTTTTTGCGAAAAGCAAAAAGGATGCCGCTACTATTGCTTTTGTGGGAATGAAGAAACTGTAAAGATTTGAAAAAAAAACTCAGCGTCCTTGGCGACTTTTCGGTGAGTATAAAATCCATTTAAAACAAAAAACCCCTCATCAAAAGATGAAGGGTTTTTAAAAGAAGGCGGCGACATACTCTCCCACCGAGATGGCAGTACCATCTGCGCAAACGGGCTTAACTACTCTGTTCGGAATGGTAAGAGGTGAGCCCCGTTGCTATAACCACCTTAAGCTTTAAAGA